>Ga0160419_100023_pt1 | contig 90570 bp, 84 predicted proteins | sample CelAP2metagpilot_2_FD_108196 | JGI IMG/M metagenome (GOLD analysis project Ga0160419, IMG submission 108196) | Phycosphere-associated microbial communities from Cellana algal ponds in Kailua-Kona, Hawaii, USA - Cellana AP2-4-25 metagenome pilot ...
AAATGAAAGGGGGAGTGTGTGGCAATTCGGGCCGAAGGATATGGCTTCGGGACACAAGTCTTAATTCGCGGCCTAAAATTAATTAGAAATTACTTGGGAACGCCAAATGCACAACACGGAGGTTAAAGACATACCAAGTCACGTGGTGAAATATGTGGACCTGAATCTTTTTTTTATCTTTTGTGCGACAGGTCAAGTGGCGGGGTGGTGCTTGGGAAAAACACAAAGGTGAAAATCGTAAATATTTTGGTATGTGCCTGTTGAAGGCCACCTGCACCGGAAACAGCACCTAGACGACATATTTCTGGATGGATGCGTTGTGCTTATTGGTCACGAAATCAATCACCTCCGCCTCGGAGCGCTAGGCGCAGTTTTACATGGTGTGTGAAAACATGGTGGCAAAAACAGCACTTGAAAAAATGAATGAGCGTTTCGATCCCTCGCTGCGCCTTTGCGAAGTTCTTGGTCTCCACACAATGGGTCTTCTTCGTTAAGCCAGTCGCAGAGACGAAGGAGGAGGATTTGCCGTTGCAGCAGACTCATAATGTGGGCATCGAGAACTTCCCATGGTCTGAGGAAAGAGGACGGAGAAGAGGCGCAGCGCCAGGAGGTTCCGAGTCCATCTTGAGAACGATTTCTTCTTCATATTTTTCTCACCTCTGTGTCTCCCCATTACTCCCACAGGTCAAAGAGGTAGTCGTTCTCCTGTCGCATGCACCTAGGCTAGACACGCCGCCTAAACCTCTCTTTCCCCTCCACCTTCGCCCCTGATTGGTTCTTCTGTGAGCGTCGCGCATTTGAATCTTGAGGAAAATGCTTCTGCCAGAGTCCATGAAATGGGTTGCCCTTTTCCTGTTGGTCGTTCAGAACACGGCCCTGGTCCTGCTAATGCGCTCCTCTTTAACAGCCCCCGGCGAACACTACATCGTCACCACCGCCGTAGCGTGCATGGAGGTGAGTCTGCTCCCTGGAAGGAAGGGGGACCCCCCTTTCAAATGTAGCTTACTTTTTGTGTGCTTTATACTGACGCACCATAAACACGTACAACCAACGACACAGTGCGTCAAGGTCGTGACATGTATAGCCATGGAGGGATGGGTAAGTCTCGTCTCGGCGCCTTTGTCTCTTACCATTTCCTTCTCTTCAATTTGCCTTCCCTTCAGCTACTCTTCTTGCTGTCCAACCCATCTTCCCTTTCTCCCTCCCTCCACCCCTACCCTCCATTTTTTTGGGGGTAAATATGTTCATACGCAGAAATTCAAACTTCTTCCGGAATTCCTCGCTCATCTCCGCCGCGAAATTCTCAAGCCCCGCGAGCTCCTCCTCCTCTCCGTCCCCTCCCTCCTCTACACCCTACAAAACAACCTTCTCTACATTGCACTGGCCAACCTAGACGCTGCCATCTACCAAGTCTGCTACCAGCTTAAAATACTGACAACAGCCCTATTCTCCGTCATCCTTCTCAAACGCGCCCTAAGCCGCACCAAGTGGATCTCCCTCATCATCCTCACTGTGGGGGTCTCGCTCACCGAGCTGGACGCGCATAAAGTGAATAAATCGTCTTCCTCCTCAGAGGATCAGTCTCCCACGCTTGGTTTCTTGTGCGTGCTCATGGCCTGTCTCACCTCGGGCTTTGCGGGCGTGTGGTTCGAAAAGATTCTCAAGAATGTGGGCAGTCGTACTCCTGGCTTGCTTTCCGGCAAGGCTGCAGCAGCTGCTCCTGCTACTGCTACTGCTGAAGCTGCTGCCAAAGATGATGTAAGCACCGCCTCCTCTTCCTTGCTGGTCGGAGCGGGGCCTACTACCCGTCGGGTGTCCACCGTCACCCCCTCCTCGACCGCTCCCTCCACCGCTTCCTCCTCTCCCTCCATCACCGCTTCACCCTCATCCATCTCTACTTCTGCTGCTACCGCTGCTGCTGCCAACAGCATGTGGATCCGCAACATCCAAATGGGCGCCACCTCAGTCGCTATGGCCCTTTTGGCAGTCTACAGCAAGGATGGAGCTGTCGTTGCCGAGAAAGGATTCTTCTATGGGTACAACTGGGCGGTGGTCGGCGTCATCCTCCTGCAAGCCTTGGGCGGGCTTGTCGTGGCCCTGGTGGTCGTACACGCGGACAATATTATGAAGGGATTTGGGTCGTCCATTTCGATTGTGTTGTCCTGCACGCTCGAATGGCTACTATTTGACTTTCAGCCCTCCCTCCTCTTTGTCCTGGGGGCGGGCCTGGTTAATGTGGCCTTGTTCGTCTATCAACTTGAGGGGCTGCCACGGTTTCCCGCGGGGGGGAGTGGAGTAGCACGAGGAGGAGGGAAGGAGGAAGGGAAAGGAAATGGAAATGGGGGCGTGATTGCCCTCCTTGGGGGCCTGGTCGGGATGAGAGAGGCTGGCAGCAGCTCTAGCGGCAGTGGTGGGTCGTCCTCCTTTTCTACCCCATCTGGCGGGGGTATTTTGCCGTCAGTCCACATTCCCAAATCCCACGCCCGGGACGTGAAGGGGTGGTTTAACGTGGGGAGTGCTCGTAAAGCTGCCTTGTCCCCACCAGCTGCGTCTGCGATATCAGCGATGTATTTGCCTTTTAAAAACAGCTTTGATATCCCCGCATCCTCCTCTTCCTCGAACGCGGGAGGAATGGCTGAGTGGCGGCAAGCACATGCAGCCATCACTAGTAGTAGGGGAGGGAGGGAGGGAGGAGTAAAGGAATTATTGTAGAGTAGGTGCTGCTGCAGCTGCATCAGCAGCCCCAGCAACAGCCAAAAGTATACCATGCAACGTGGTGGTAATTAACATGTACAGGGAAAAGGTCAAATCGAGGAGAAAAGAGGGAGCGGAGTGACTAGAACGCAGTGCATTTCTAAATCCGAATATTTTCTACATTATTGCTTTCATATATATAACAACATGTGAACCGAGAATAGGGGGTTTGAACGAAGGAAAATTAAATTATAAGAGGGATAGCACGCGAAACGTAGCACCAAAAGTACAACGCCGCTGGTAAGACGCCCCTTCGCAATAGATTAGATAAACAGTCAGTCCGTCAGTCAGGCTTTGAACTCCCAGTGTGTGAACTCACGCCACATAAACAAAGAATGAGACCAATTAGACACCGTCAATTTCATTGATTGAACCACTTTCTTTTAACTACATCCCATCCTCACCCCTTCTTCGCCTTGTGCTTGCCCTTGCCTTTCCGTGAACGGGTAGGGGATTCGCCTGCACCAGACCCGTCCAATCCTTGCTCCCCGGCCTTCCCCGTGATGATCAGTCCGACTAATCGCTTGATCTTATTCAACTCGGCTTGTCGCCGTGTCTTGTACTTGGCCGTCTTGCGATCGTCCGTGACCCGCAACGACAGCTTGGAATCGCAGTGACGGTACTTTAGCACCAAGCGTGCCTTCTCCCCACTCCGCGCAAACAGATCCACTACATGCTCCTGTAGAATCTCCACCGAAGCCGTCTTGGTCGTGTTGCACTTCTCACCTGCGCCCGTCATATTGGCCAGCTTTTTAAAGTGGCTCCTATACGCCTGTGATGAGGGGAGACGGGGAGGAGGGAGCAAAAGAGGGGAAAGCACAGCAAGCGTTTGCAATCATTGTAGGCAATGAAACGAGAAACTAACCCGAAAAGCATGATGAGCATGAATTCAGGCATGTCATGCTTGTCGACCGCTGGGCAGGTGGTCGAATGTCTTTGCGTCCTCGGTGAAATATATGGTCTCTAGTGCCTGATATGTCCTCTCCCACGCCTGTCCCCATCACCGTCTGATTCGATAGTTCTTCCGGAGCACTGACACTCACTCAATCAGCTCCACAGCCACTATTCATACAGGCATTATAAGAAGCGCACTTATGCCAGGGCAAGGCCGCAGGGCAGGATAAGGCGCCAGAGAAAGCAAAGAACAAAACGGGGCAGCCGGGAACCAGCGGCAGCTATGATGAGGCTGGGGGGCCAAGGCACGAAGATCCTTTCAAGACGGCGGCCACCACCATCACCAAGCGCAGCAGAAGCAGTACATTCAAGACAAGGAGCAAAAGCAGTGCGGCAACATTTATCAGCATGCATGGCAACATTTTCCCCTTCACACCGCAGAGCCCATCGCCTCGCCCCAACCTTTGCCCTGTCGTCGTACCGAGCATTTAGCGTCTCCTCCTCAGTACCCACCACCGATCTCTCAACTTCACCACTATCGCATTCGTCGTTGGAAGATTCTACCACCTGGCACGCCTGGATCTACGACTCCATCCCCGTGCAGGGCATGCAAGGCCTCCTTGAGACAATACAGTACACCACGGGTTTTCCCTGGTGGGCGTCCATCGTCGTCTCCACCTTGGCCTTCCGCATAACCTTGCTCCCTATTGTGAGGTACCAAGCACATGCCCTCGCACGCTTGGCCAAGGCCGGGCCGTTGCTCGTGGCGCTGAATCAAGCCCTTTCCAAGCGTCTCGACGGAATTCGCCCGGGGGACGTTAAGGCGACGACTGCAACCTGCAAGACTTATGCTGCCGGGGTTAATGCCGCACTGAAGGTCCACCAGGTCGGACTGCTGGCTGCAGTCGCTTCGCCGTTGATTCAACTACCCGTTTTTATAACCTTTGCGTTGGCGAATCGTCGCATGATTGACACGCACGTCCCAGGGCTAGAAACCGGAGGCCTGGCGTGGTTTGAAGACCTAACCGAGGCCGACTCCCTCCTTATCCTCCCTGCACTCTGCCTGGGCTCCACCTACATGAATTTAGAGTTGGGGTTTGCCCGCTTGCATGAATCGCAAACGATTCTGCGTTTTCTGAAGGATAATTTACAGTTGTTGCTCATATTGGGAGCTCCGGTTTCGTCCACCCTCCCGGCGGGTGTCTTTGTGTACTGGTTCACTTCCAGCATATATGGCCATGCCCAGCATTTTGCTCTGCGCAACGCAAGTGTCCGTGAGATGTTAGGTTTTCCTGTCATACCAGTACCAGGTGCTAGTGCGGGGGCTCCACCTGTCGGTACAAAAGAGGAGAAGTCGTCCCTACCTCCTCCCTTGGAGTCGCCGTCATCATCAGGAAGAGGAGGCGGGGCGGCCTTGGTCGATCCGAGGCTTTTGTCCCAAGCGCTGCAGGCTATCAAAAAGTACGAAATAAGAGTCGCCGCTCGTTTGAAGCAAAAGGGCAACAATCGCCATCAGGAAGGGAAGGAGGGCGACGGAAAGAAACAGAGCGGCGGTCCGGTGCTCTCGACTACCCCGCCACCAAGAAGTAAAGGGGGAATGTGACACACAGCAGCAGCGCTGCATATCGAAGAATCGCACACTTTGGAGACATCAATTTCTGTCCAACTCTCCCCGGCTAGCTTCTCAGTTATCTTGACTTAATTTGACTTGACTTGATCGTTCTTTTTGAATACACCGAGAGGGATTTTCATGGCGCACGCCGAAGCAGGCCAACACTCTACCGTGCAGAATATCACATCTCCATGGGCAGGGCACTCAGATCTTACGCACTCGAACCATTTCGGGGCTTGGGCGGCCCTGACTCATGTACGCGTCTTCTCCCAGTCATTGACCATAACAACCCCTTCACCATGGGCCTTCATCATCATTGCCGCGATCCCCTACTTTTGTCGATCTCACCTCAAACATTACATTCAACCTCCGCAAGCACCCAAAAGCTAGGAGACGACGACAGAAAAATGATGTCACAGGTCTCGTCTCCAGCCCTGGACGAGGAGCCCTTGCTGCGGCAGCCGCAGCAGGACGAAGACCCTCCTTCCGCTTCTGCCGAGGTCATGCCCGCACGCGGCAGCAACAAGCCCGTACTGCGGCGGCCGAATCTATACACCCACTACAGCAGCTCCTCACGATCTGTCCTCATCCGTTTGCAGAGCGATCGAGTAGTCGAAGTGAGAAGAGGAGACGGTGACGAGGAGGACAGCGACGACGACGATGCCGACGATGTAGGCAAAGGCAGGGAAAGTGGCCGGCTGCAGACCAGTGTGCTCCAGTTTGGGGCCTGCGGGTTGCGCGTATGTGGGCACAATGCCTGGTGGAGCGGCCTGAGCACGTCCATGAAGTTAGTCTGGGCCTATTACTTCTTTAATTGGACCGTCATCTTCCTTGCGCTAGCTGTCTGTTCGTTGATTACAATAGTGTACGAGGCATTGGAGACAGTGGATAGCTTGGGGCAAGCCGCCATTGTTATTGGGCTCCTGCCAGTCATAACGCTGCTGTGGCTCTTCTTTAGCTTCGTGTATAATGTTTTGTTTTGGGGCGTATGGGATGACTTTTATGATCTGGATGCATCGCTCTTTTCCTTAAGTCGGAAACTACGGAGCTCTTTTGCTAGAAGGACACTGACAGTCCTCGTTACCTTTCTCATTAATGGACCCGTACTCTTCAGTCTGGCTGTATTTGCGGTGCAGCTGAAGAAAACAGCCAGTGACTGGCTGTGGCGAACCCAGTTCGTTCTGAGTTTTGCATGCAATGTTGCGCTGGTCTTCCTCTTTTTTGGTGGAGCTTTGCTTGGACAGGACCACTCTGTCCTTAGACAGGTCAAAGACCGCGAGGCGTTAGACGTGGCAACCAGCTCTTCTTCTACTGGAGCGCATCGGTGTCTTGCACGGTGGCGGCACTCGCTGCATATTATCCTTCACTCACAAGCTAGTGAAGCGATCAGAATATATATGAGAAGCACCATTCAAGGGGGCGGCGCTCTCAGCAGCAGTGATTCGCCCTGGGGGAAATATGCTGCAAAGTCTTTTCTGCCTCAGCCTATGGATTTAGATGGGGCAATAAACTACCCGTATGAGGCGGACACGGGTAACGACAACGACGGCGGCAGCAGCGACGAGGCTAAGCTAGAGGAGGAACGCATGGAGGAACGAGAGGCGTACCAACGAGGACGCCGCCAGCAGCTAGCTGGCCAAGGCGTCAAACCATGGCCAACTGCATGGCACGCAGGATGGTATTGCCTACACTGGTGGAGTTGGAAGAGCAATTGGCGATTGGACGAAAACCGCTCCGTTCAAGTACTGGTGACCCTACCTTGGAACCTCCTCCTCACCACCTTTCTTGTCTTACTGGCGTACACAGCACTCTCCGTCCGTGCATACATCCTCTTTGGCTTCATCATTTCCTACTATATCGCCGTGCCTGTACTTCGAGCCATCTTCGCAAGATTCATCGTCGTCTACTTGAGCCCCGCCGGTCTCTTGGCTATGGACGTCGCACTTACGCTTCTCCTTATCGCGGGCTTCTTGCTCTGCCTCTCCCTAGCATCCTATTACCTGGGCATAACAGTAATTCTTGTGATTATCTTGTCCAACGCCCTGGTCCTGCTCGCACACTTCCCCGCCATCCGCGACAAACGAGTGCCCCCACCCCATACCTACGAAGAATGCCTCGCCTTTCACACTAAGGCTCGCACGCATGCCATCATCACAACGGCGCGTAAATGGGGGTTCGCCTCAATCCTCTTTCTCGTCGTTTTAGTCCTTTGCCTACGGACAGTTCCTGAAAACTACCAACAAGCCCACAATGCATACAAAGCTGCGAGAGGTGCTTCTCGAAACCCACTGCTGATACAGCCACCACATCTCGCTTCGTCCCCTTCTGGCGCCGCCGCCGCCGCCGCCGCCGCAGCAGCAGCAGCAGCAGCAGCAGCAGCAGATCCGGCACAAGCTCCCCAACCCTATGCTTTTTGCGAGCAAAGATTTTCAAGAGATCGGTTGACTGTCTTGGACCTGGCTCATGTTTCCAATGCCGCATATATGGACGCACCCGAGCTGCAGAATTACCTCGTCGAGAACGTGCCGAGGCATCGATTTAGCAATGTGACATTGGTGGATTTGGGCCAGTATGGTCCGGTGACGTATTTGTTTGATTTGCCGCATAGCAAGGTGTTGTTGTGGGGGATCAGGGGGACAAATGCCCTGTTTGACTTATTTCAAGACTTGGATGCTTACAGTGAAGCAATCCTCATTCAATTGTGTACATCTTTATTCCCTTTGTATGCCAGTCCGATCTTTCAACCTCTATTGAATAAATTCGTGGGCACGAGCTATCACCTGGTTGAAGCTCTGGCCACGCTCAAAGATGTCCTGTTGAACCGGCAGCAAGGCAGTCAGATGGAAATTACCAATAAGCGAAAAGAGGAAACGAGACCGGGGCAGGAGCAGGCGACGGCTGGGAAACGGTATTATTACGATGCGTTAGGTGAGTCGATGCGGCATAAAAATTGAGGGGGTGTAGCGTCTTGTTCCGTGTCTTAATTTATGTATCGCCTATCCATGTCCACCATTAATTTCCGACCACATCTTCCCTCCTCTCTCCCCTACCAGCCGACTACATCAACCGCACCATCATCACAGACCCGTACTATCAAGGGTACGAACTCCTGTTCACGGGCCACAGTCTTGGTGGTGGAGTCGCTCAGATTGTTGCCTCCCGTTTGAAAGGCGTTGCGGTCGTGTTTTCTGCGCCGGGCGTCGTACTCTCTCGGCGAAAGTTCAAAGTTTCCCTTGAGGATGTGGATGCCTACAACGTGAACGTGTGGGCTCTCGGAGATCTGGTACCTCTTATTGACCAACAAAGCATCAAGGCCCAGACAATAAGGTGTTCGCCCGAGCGTTTTAGCTATCATTGTCATTCCATTTTGCACACCATAGATGAGATAGAGGGAAGCTGTGGAAATGGTGATGAGGGGAGGGAGGGCGTGAGAGAGTGGGGCGGAGAAGGATGATGCAAATGCGTGAATCAAGAAACGACAAGAGTGAGCTGGGTGTAAATATGTATAAACCAAGTAAATGAATGCCTGTGTATTGACGTACGCGTGCTAAGGAATTAACATGATGTGCTTAGAAGCTGATTTTCATATCTGGTGTTTCCTTCCACACACAGATGTGGGCACCAGTACCTAGCAATCGTTTCGCCTGGCTCGTGTTGCTTCTTTCGTTTTTCTTAAGGCTCTCTTTGTTTTTATCCTTTTTTCTCCAATTCCGTCTCACTTTTTCCCACTCGTTGTCTATGCTCGTTTTCCCTTCCCCTGCCTTCTTCTGCCGCACCCACCACATCAGCACAAACCATCCGCCCCCTCCTCTCCCCTCAATTTTACAAGTACATAGAGACGGGGATGTTGCCCTTCTTCCGGTACAACGCCTTCTCCTTGGCCTTGACAAAGTCCTCCTGAGTCACCTTCATCCTCCTCTCCCGCAGCGCCAACAGCCCCGCCTCGGTGCACACCGCCTTGATGTCCGCGCCGCTCAGCTCGTCCTTCGCCATGACGAACACTTCCAAGTCCACGTCATCGCTCATAGTCATCCGCCCCGTGTGGATCCCGAAAATTCGACGCTTTGTCTTGATATCTGGAAGGGGAAATTCAATCTTTCGATCAATTCGCCCGGGACGAATAAGGGCAGGATCGAGGGACTCAATTTTATTAGTAGCCATGATCACCTTAACGTCTCCCCGCTCATCAAAACCATCCAGCTGGTTCAACAACTCCAACATCGTCCGCTGGATCTCCCGCGTGCCCCCCGAGTTGGAATCATACCGCTTGGAACCCACCGCGTCAATCTCATCGATAAACACAATTGACGGTGACAAGTCGTCCGCCACCCGAAAGAGCTCCCGCACCAACTTGGGACCATCACCTAGATACTTCTGAATTAGCTCCGAGCCCACCACGCGCAAGAATGTTGCCGATGTCTGGTTGGCTACGGCCTTGGCTAGTAAGGTCTTCCCCGTGCCTGGCTCGCCATACAGAATGACGCCCTTGGGGGGCCGAATACCTATGTCCTCGTAAAGCTCTGGGTGGGTCAAGGGCAGCTCTACCGCCTCCTTGATCTCCTGGATCTGCGACTCCAGCCCGCCAATGTCGGCATAGGATTCCAGGGGGGCCTTCTCCACCTTCATGACAGAAACCATAGGGTCTGTGTCGTCTGACAAGATGCCCACCACCGCCATCACCTTGTTGTGCAGCAGCACCGTGCACCCGGGTTCCAGCAAGTCCTGGTTCACAAAAGACAGCACGCCCACGTAGTACTCGGGGCCTACCGAGGATGAGACAATTGCGTGGTTGTCGTCGATCATCTCCTCCAGGTTCCCAACCGCCAAGGGACTGCCCCGCAGGTCCTCTACCTTGGCCCGTTCCTCCTGGTCCTTCTCCTCATGGGGACGAAACACTTCCTGGTTGCGGATAAACTCCTCCTCCAGCAATAAGAAATCCTTGATACGGTCGAGCTTGAGCAGTCGTAGCTTGCACTTGGACGTGGGAAAAACTTGCGGGATGCGAACGGCTGCGGAAGGGCCCTTGCGACGACGGCGACGCCCGCTCCTAGCCGCCGGGCGGGGTTCAAATTTCTTTTTCTTGGTCTTGTCCTCCTTCTTCTGCTCGCCCTGACCAGGGCCTTGCCCGCCCGGCGGAGGCATGCCCCCCGGAGCTCCTTGTCCCATAGCTGTTGTTATGGTGTGGGAGAAAGACAGGGGTGTATGGCAGGGTGCGTTTAACAAAAAGGTGTGATGACGCTAAGCAAGGGGAAGAAGGCGCACCCTGTTTGACAAGGAAGAGGCATCACACCGCATTCGTGATAAGCAATCCTAGGCATACTGGTGGATACTGTGTATGAGGGCTTGGGATGTGTCTGAGGTCCTGAGTGGCGTGATCAGGCACCCACACTCTCATAGAATTCGGCGTCTTCCGCCAACAAAAATATGCAGCCTCCAGCGATCAAATGATCAAAATTGAGATGAATAGCGTCGCTTTTACACGCTCACGCTCACGCTCTGCCTGTCTTTATACAGATACTCCATTGAGGGATTCTACCAGAATGGTAGCCTGTGGTGGGCTTTGATTGGCGCTCCCCCACTCCGACTATACCATGCAGCATCATCGCAAACGACTTCATCACAACACCATCATCATCATCATCGTCTTTCAACAGGTGCTTACATGTCGTCGGCCAGTAGCCGCTCTGCGGCCACGCGCGCGGGGGACCAAGCCTGGGCCAAGATGAGCAAGATGGTATGTTTGCAAGGGGAAAGTGGTCACTGCTTTTGCCCTTGTCTCCTCTGCCCTCTGAGCCTCCTCTTCATGCCGACCTCCCCACCTCCCTCCCTTCACAGAACGCCGAATTGTTCAACCTCACATATGGAGCCATGATCATGCAGCTGATTCGGGACTACGAGGATGTACAAGATGTGAACCAACAGCTGGAAAAAATGTACGTGTGTCATGGATAGTAGTTTGCGCGAGTGGGCTGGCTTGGATATACTTTTCTTTCCTCCTTTCCTCACGGTCTCGTGTAAGCGACATAAGTTTGTAAATGTGACTTTATGTTGCATGGGTCTTTATGTGTGTACATACCTTTTTCGGTCCTGTACCCCTCTTCCGTTTTTTCTTCGGCCAGTTTTGGTGCCAACGCTCCGCCAACGATTTTCTTTCGACTATCCCTTTGGCTCGACCAACCATGGACAGCCCATGTTCTCACTTTGGGTTATCATATACTTTTTGAACAAGGGGCTACAACATTGGACAAAAGCTCATCGACGAATTTCTCGCCAAGTCCGGCGTGGGCAACTGTGGGAACATCCGAGAGGTCGCCGAAGCGGTGGCCAAGGTGGGATTCAAGATGTTCTTGGGCGTGGTAGTGGAAGTAACAAATTGGAATAACGAGGGCACGGCGTTCAGTTTGCAGGTGTATGACAATCCGCTCGCGGATTATGTCGAGCTTCCGCCGCAGTACTCTGGGTTGGTGTACTCGAACTTGTTGTGTGGGGTGATAAGAGGGGCGTTGGAAATGATCAAATATCGGGTGGAGTGTCGGTTCGTGAAGGACGGGCTGAAGGGAGATGAGGTGAATGAGATCCGCGTGGAGTTGAAGCAGATATTGGAGGAGAGCTTTGGGGAGGAGTATAATGAGGGGGGCTGAGGTTAGGGAGGGAGGGAGGAAGGGAAAGGGGGGGGGCTGCTTGTATGTATTCGAAAGAAGAGCTATGAAGTGCAGACAGTTTTTTGCGATTTTTTTTCATCCTTTGGTCGCTGGATGAAGATGGCTTTCTGCCACTTGCTTGGTACGATTACTTTCGATACCAAAGATATACTACAAATGTCCATGTCAGCTGCTCGCTATCTTCCCAGCTTGATGGCGCGCAATTCCGATAGAACTTGCTCCCCAGCCAGGGGGTATTCACTCTTCTCTCCGTCCTCCCTCTCGCCCTCGCTCTCCTCCCCTTCCTCCTTCTTCAACAAGGGCCTCAATACCTCGTCCGAGGCAATATGACTGAACAACGTCGATGACACCCGCCACAACGACGCCCCCTCCTTCCTCCTCCTCTCTATCACCTCCCTGGTCTCTGGTGCCACCACCACTTCGTGGAAACCCGCCAAGATTCTTCCACCCGTCAAGTACTCGCACTGCTTCCCCGCCTGCACCAACAAGCACCCCTCCGGCACCTTCACGGCCACCTTCCGCCCATCCCTTAGCCAAACAAATAGCCCTGGGAAGCGGCTCTTGCCATGGATCGTCAAAAAGTTGAGGTCGTAGTGATAGCCTGCAAGCACCGTGCCCACTTTCCCGAATCTGCCCCCGAAATTGGATCCTGTGGGCGCGAGCAAATGCGGGCCGTACTCCATCCGCTTGGTGAAGGCATCCGCAGGTAGGCCAAAGCCCTCTGCTAGTGCTGCTGCCACGCCGCTGACGGCCGCTAGCATTTTCCGGCCCCACATGTCCATGATCTGGCTCCACTCGGGAAAGTCGGGGGGGATGACAGGAGCGGTATTCAGCTGCGGGAATCGGGAGGGGGTTGGAGGGAGAGGCCCGACCCGCCAGAAGTATCGCCATTTGGGGTCCGCCTCGGGGGGGCATAGGGTGACAGGACGGTGGGCGGGAGGGAGGGCGGCGGCACGCGAGCAGTTGTTGCGGGGCCATTCGCTCATAGCAGGCGTGACTCCCACTTGGTAATGGAGCTCGGGGCGGGCGTCACGAATGCCGTCGGATGAGGCAAAGTACCTCTCGAGCAAGTCGAGAAAAGCCTCGTTGTCGGCATGAAGCACACGGGAGTCGCGGACGTACAGGCAACCGGTGGATTGAAGGCTTCGGGCCGCCTTTACACACTCCTCCTGGCGGCGAGAGGAAGAGGAGGGAGTCGCGGTGTAAAAGTAGGCGTCGAGGTCGATGGTCTCAATCAGAAGGGCTTGTCTGTCGGTTTGCTGGAGGGTTTAGGAGGAGTGGGGGTGGGAAGTACTGCTAGAGGGAATTAGCCGCTCCTTTCGTACCTCAGTGGCAGCTTGTGACGGCATCATCTTTCTGTTGTAATCAAGACAGTGCTGGCAGAGTTTGTGCGTAGCCAAGTATTTCGTCTCTCTGTGAATGGGATAGAGAGGGTGGTATGAGAGTAGGAAGGCATCCGATGCCGGCCGCGGGAAGTTCACTACTAGGTAAACAAGGTGGTTCTTGGAGACTCTCACGGGCAGTGGTGAGAATTTTTAAGGTGGCTTCCATGTGGATTTCATGTTGCATTTGTGAGTGTAGCGTAGCTCTCGTAGCTCTTGGTCGGGTGTGTAGGGCTACACGTAGCCTTAGGGTCAAGCGTGGAACGAGTCCGACTTGAGTCCGCGGACTCGTCCGCTGAGGTGAGAAACATTTACGTGACTGAGATGAATGAAGGAAACAGATCGACGCCATTTTCTCGACAACCAACGTACTGATCGTCTTCGTACTATGTGCATGCATGAAGATGTTTAAAGTTATTTGGTGGGATGTCACTTCGTCGTGGAGTTATGGTGAGAAATTACAAAACCGATCAAAAGCTCTTCAGCTCGGAATGCGGCCTCAAATGCACTTTTAGTTCCTCACAATTTGTCACTGCATCAAGTATTCCATGCTGTTGCACGGATGTAAAGCGTTTCAACTGATGCTTGAGAATGCTGATCTATCCTTCACACATGTAGGAATCCATAAATGATTTATTTCTGTCCTGCCACCTTCAGTGTCCCTCGGATACTCCTATCCTAATGAATTTTTGGTTGCCCTTGTGTCTGACGCTACACGACACTTCACAGACTCCAGCGTGCACTCCCTCTCCAAGACGATATGTGGCCTATCCTCTTCGTCTGCATCTTTTTCATGGGATCTTCTCATGGTACGTAGCTACTCCACTACGGTATGGTATCGATCGATCTTCGAGTGTATCGAAGAGGTCCACCTTCCTTTTTGCTGTCCAACATTCACCTTTTTGACTCTTGTCCTAGCTACCGGGCACAACACAGAGAGACACTTGAAATGCATACCTTTATTGGGTTGTCGAATGGGGGGGCCCGCTTCTTGGGCGAACGCCCCAGCTCACGCTTTAGAATCCCCCTAGGCATTTCCCAGTAGCCCCTCAAAGCATTCACTAAGCACTGCTTCTTACACGCCACCACAAACTTCTCACGTTAGCCAACTATATTCGACTCATATAATGCCCATGCAAGAATTCTAGTGTCTCGTTATAATGGACATGTTGCCCTTGTGACTTCCCTTCTTCCGAGCCCCCTTTCAAGATCGATCCTACGTTCCTACCGTACACATATTTAAATTCACATTTCCTACACTTTGATCCCCAGCCACCGATCGCATGGTGATGCTCAATATGGTCACGGATCCGGGCCTGCAGCCCAAGAGTGCCAAAGTTGTGTTCAACAATGGCGTGTCTGGTGACATACGCATGACCCAATCCGACTACAAGAGCCCTTTGGAGATAAAGCTGAATCTTAAGGACCTGACGGACTCGGTGGGGCCGTGGCACATCCACCGCCTACCTGTCGTGAGCGATTGCTCGGCCAACAGCACGTCTGGGCACTACAACCCATTCGCCGTCAGTGCCACCTACAAGGCCTGCAAGGACGCAGCTGCGTGCGAGGCGGGCGATTTGTCCACCAAGTTCGGTCCCTTGACGGGAGGAGACGTGCAGAGAGCAGTCACTGACCCAAAGCTAACGCTTTTTGGGTTCAACAGGTGAGGAAGGAGAAGGCGATGGGGGAGTCTTTTCTCCGGAAAAAGCGCGTTGCTTACTTTTTTGCTCGCGTCACGGTGGACTATCTTTTCCGTCAGCGCGCTGTCTGCCTTCTGTCTGTCTGCTCAATCTCTCCCTTACGCTTCTTCGCCGTTTCAACGCATTCATCTTTTTCTTTTTCCTTCCTCCTATTCAAAGCATCATGGGACGCTCGGTGGTGATTCACAACCAAGACGGGATCCGCATTGCTTGCGGCACTATCAAATATGAAGACGAGGAAGTGGCCATGGCTACGGCCGAATTCAAGACGGGTCCTTACGTGGGCAAGGCCATTTTCAGCCAGCCCAAGGACAACAACCAGGCCGACACGCAGATTTTTATGGACCTGAAAATGGCGGAGGGTGTAGCAGCTCCCACCGCTCCTGTGGCCTTCGCTGTCTTCGACGCACCATGCGGCAGTGAAGGGGCAAAGCTCTTAAATCCAGGTGATTTGCAGGCCTGCAAGCAATTTGAAAACACCTCTCCCTTCAAACCATGCGCGTTGGGTGACCTCTCCGGCCGACATGGAAAGTTGACCCTGCCCATGACAGGCGGGCAGGCGATGTTCATCACGGACTATCTGTCTCTTTCCAAGGAGGGAAGCGTGATGGGCATGTCGTTGGTGGTGGAGGCCAGCGGGGCTACTCCTGCTGCCTGCGCTGATATTGTGCCCGCACGTCCCACTCTCAGAACGCTGCTACGGGTTTCATCTTGAAAAGATTTGTTATCTAGCGATGTATATACACATGAACTCTTGAAATGTTTGAGGTGGGAGGGGGGGGAGTACGAAACGGTTTAATTATAATCGAAGAGAATCAAAGATTTCCCGAAACATTAATGAAGGCATCGTCGCTTGATTAAATGGACAGCGACTTCTTGTTTTCCTTTCCTCTTTCCTACCTCTTACTCGACTCCTATTCTCACCCTCCCCAATTTTGTCCCTCGCTCTCTCCCTGAAAGCAGGAGAAAGAGACCCCATAAAACAAATTCGATGGCTTCATAACCTCCCCTCCACTCCATCTCTCTCTATATTTTTCTCTTCATTCTTCCCTCTGTATAAACTCTTCGGCGCCAAGGACGAGGCCGTGCACCTCATTGAGAACCCACAACAAACCTGGAAACCATTTCTCCTTTCCTCTATCACTCCCTCCATCCACTCATACGCACCCACTCTCCCTCTTCCTTTTAAACGCGAAAGGTACCAAATGATCCTTTTTTAATGGCGTGAAAATCGTAAAAGGTGTCACTAATTCGATTGCCCGGGGCAGTGGCTCTTGCATTTTCACCATTCAATCACATTGATCTCGCTCGGAACGTAATTTTCCACCGCCGCACACACATGGCCCTCAGGAAGGTGCCAGTCACTCAGGAAATTGTATATCTCATTGGAACCTTTACTTTGATAAGGTTGTGTGCTTAATTAATGCCCTGTCTTTCCTAAACTGCAACTTATTTTCGTCAAGGCAGGCCCAAAGGCAAAAGAGATCTGGGGGGGCATTGAAGCTCTTTGTCTAAACGTCGCGCCTGTGGGTACTGCATGATCAATGATGAACTTATTCTTATCCATTTCACGACAAAGATTCCCCACCGCCTATTTCGGTAAACATATAAATTCTGCTATCGTAGTCATGATGCAGGGAAACCTCGTCGGCAGCACCTTGGTGCTCGTTGCTTGGAGCTACGTAATTGGACCCCGGTCCGTCCTAGCGCAGGGTAACAATAATCAGATTGACCCTTATGGGGGCAACTATGGGGATGGGAACAGGGGCCAAGGGGCGTACACGCCCGTGCCCTCTCCTACGTACGGTGGCAATGACGAAGAGCAAGGTGAGTAAAACGGGATGGAGCTAGGATGGGAGGGGGAAATATTTGTGTGAGAGAGAGCGATGTCGCGTGCGTGTCCCCGCTATTTCATTGGGCAATCCATTCAATCGAAATCCACCTCAATTCTCATTTTTTGATCTCCCCCCCTTCCTTATTTTTTTTTTCAACTCGTTCCCTGCAGGAGGAGGCAAACCGTCCCCTGCGCCTACTCCACGTCCCACGCCTGCCCCTACGCCCGCCTCTGTGTCGGCTCTCACTTCATCCAATGCCGCTTCGGCGTTAAAGGTAGAGCTTATCAATAACAACTCTTGGACTGACGCGACTTCAGGAAAGAAGTTTGAGCAAAATAATTATCTGTTGCGAAATACTGGGGATCGAGACGTGTGTGGCATGGTAATGACTGCTCCCCTTAACTCGAATTTGACCAAGGGAAGTAATGTCACCCGTCGGCCGCCATTTTATAGCTCTTACAATGTTCAGTCTTGTAATGTATCGGCTGGACAAATGGAACTTCGTTTTCCGACTTGGGCGGACATTGTCTATAAAAAAGGTGGGGTCGTTCCGTTTGGATACATTATTCATGGCTACTGGAATGGGAGTGCCACGGAGGGTCCCGCCACGGTCGAACACGCTCGTTTCTGCGATGATGGTGACAATGAGATCGTCAATGGGCGCATGTTGCGTTTGCGACGGGATTTTTATGAGCGACGGCACCATCACCGCAAGTTGGAGGAGGAGAAGCGTGCCTAGGAGTACGGAAAGATAGCGTTGGCCTCTGACAGAAGATTTTGCAATTTTACATGAAAAGAAGAGGATTCGCAAACAAAAAAGACACTTGGAGGATAACTTAAGACACAAAGTAAAGATGTGGCTGTGCGCAGCGTCAAGAGAGAGCTATTCTGCTCCATTGCGACGCGTTTTGGGATGGGTCATGAGCATCCGCTCAAACGAAGTGTCAAGGTGACAATTCAATCCTGCGGAACGATCATGACGATGCGTCCATTCGAAGAAAAAAGACTTGAAGGTTGCAATAACTTGTACCTGGAAAGTCTTTGCGCTTTCCGACACTTAATTTTGACTCTTTTTTATTGCAAGTAACTGGAATGTTCGTTCGCTCCGTAAGGTCGCACATGCAGACACGTTTTAAATTATTAAACTAATTATGCTACATACCCGCTATTATCGCGTCTCACATCTTCTCATAGTCCTTGCTCGCATTAGACTCCGAGGCATGGCCACATGTTTGGAACTACTGACCAGTTGAGGGCGGTGGGGTGCCTTCGACCGACGGTTTCTTGTCGATTTCATCATACATTTTGGAGAGGTTCTGACGACGCTCGGTGAAAGTGCTCGGAAAGAAGTCGGGGAAAATGCGCTGGATGAGGGAGAAGATAAGCACATGCCCGATCGGTGTCAAGGGAATAATGAGAATAATGGTAAAAGGGATCAGGGTCAATAGGTCCTTGGCCGTGCGCTGCAGCGTTCGCACCTCGCGCGGCTTGAGAGTGTAGCCTTGCGCAGCGCGAGATATGAGCCACCAAGCGTACTGGAGGTCGGATGTCAAGAGCTTGCCGCCTGTCACGTAGAACGAAACACCCTTGCGAATCTTGCCGATGCTCTCTTGCACATACGCGTTGAACAGTGACCAGTCGACTTTGGGGCCGCCCGTAGTATCCTCCACGAGGCCCAGGCGGGTCTTGAGGTCCTGCACCTCGCTCGCGACCACACGCAATTCGTCCTCGTCAAGTTCCAGCAGCGATGAGGAGCCGTCGATGTACGGCTGTGGGATGGGTTTCAATGTTCGTGTATTTGAAATTAAATGGGCGTCTGGATTTCTCGTCGTTAGTGCTATGCGCGAGGGCGAAGAACCAGGAAATCGCCGTTTGCCTCCGATTACAAAACGCTTGTAGGCTTTTACATCAATCATTACTCGACCGATAATAGCACGGTACAGCAGACACAGACATACGTAAGCGCGCAAGTTTGGTCTTTGTCTTGTCAGTTTTGTGTCATTAAAGACCCAATTACCTGAAAAGAAGACACACATTCTTATGCAAAAAACACAAAGTCAATCTTATATCTAGATGATGCAAGATACAATTTAAATTAAATATAAACGCACCAACTATCCACAGATTCCTAGATGCACAAAACTTACCTCGGAAGCCTGTAGCATGGTCAAGAGCGTGGATAGTTGGGCGTCCAGGAGCCCAAATTCGGCCACCAACAGCTTCTGCTCGCGGATCGAGGTGGACTGATCGATCTCCTGCTCAATGTACGCACAGACACGCTCCATGTCCATGTCCAGCCGCTGTTGTGTTCGAGGGAAGGAGTGGGCGAAGCAGTAAGTACGTTGTTTGTGCGCATCTCTTGTGTTATGGCTGCGCGCGTTGTACATTCACTGAGTGTTATCGGTCTATGCGAAGTCAGTCACCCATGTATATATGAATGGACATAAATAAGGCTGTTCGAAGTATCCATGTCATATATGTCACGCGCACAACGGTCAAGGCACATAAATAAGCCTATTGCCTTAAATACATGGAATAAACGTTCCCCAAAAATATCTGAGGCTAGATCGACTCTTGCAATCTTGGGAGGCATTCAGTCTGCATCCGCCCAGGAAAGCACTCAGTCATTTTTCTATGCACGCGCATGTTTCCCATCTTGTTTAATACCCCTCTCTTTTCAACCTGTATTCCATACCTGGAGTTCAACTCGTCTCCTCATCTCCACGGCCTGGTCCTCAGCGATGCGGAGCTCACCCTTCTGCGCCTTACTTACATCCAAACCTTGCTTACGCAGAGCCTTGTGCAATTCTAAAATCCTGTGACAAAGAATGCACAAGCGGATGGCGATTTAGTAGGTGCATGTTTATGAGGTTATACGAAATCGTGTGGAGAAGTTAAAAAAGGAAAGACGCGCAGACGTGCCGTATCTCACCCAAGCAATGAAATCCCCACCCGTGTACCCGCACAAATCTCATTACGTACTTATCACGCTCATCTTCGGCAGAGCGCAGTCCCGACTCGAGCTGCTGCAAAAACTGCTGCAGAACTTGCATGCCTGGGGTGGCGTCAATTGTGGCCAGACTGGTGCTCGCCTTAGGTGGCGTTTCCTCCTCCCCCGGACTCTTGCCTTGCAGCCGCTCAAAAACCTCCCCACTGTATTTGGCTAGCTCTTTGCCACTCTGGAAAGCCCCGTCCCAGTCCACCGTCCCATCTTCTCGCACGAACACCGTGAATGGGTTCATGGGCCGCTCACCCTCCTCTCCAGCTGTTGTCGTCCCAGCACCTACCTCAGCTGCGCTGGTGGCCCCACCCGGCGTGCCACTACCCTCCTCAATCTTAGTGTTCCCGCTGTTAGTACCCACCATGGATGCCCGGACCCTCCACAGCACATTTTGGAGCTCGCTCCGCGTCTCGCTTAGTCGTTTCGTCACACGAAGGGTGGATTCCTCCCCTATAGATCGGGGCTCAGCTTTGGTTCCTTCAGTATCCCCCCCCGCGCGTGCACCCCAGCCGACGGCTGCTGCCATACGTCCCTGTCGGCGGTCAACGAGCTCCAAACTCTTTTCCAGCTTCTCCGCGATCTTCTCATAATCAATCACACCACGCGGCCTCATTTTGGAGGAATAGGATGCACCACTACCCTTGCCAGCCCCCGCATCACCGGCCTTGCCATCGGCGCTTCGTGGCTCTATCCGTGCGATGTCCAAATTTAATGCGAACTCGGCTGTGGAGATATCGTTGCGGAGTTCCTTCTCCAATAGCAAGTCCTTGAGGCGTTGGGCTCGGATGGCCTTGCCCGGAGCCAAGGCCGGGTTGTTGCCTGCCCGCGATGCCCGCGCCTCGTCTTGCTGCAGCGTGCTGCTATGAAGCGGTGAGATTCCAGAATATGATATCCTCCTGCGTGCCTGATGGGCCAAGGCAGGCCCGAGAAAAGTACAATCGTAGCGAACCCTGGTCTAAGGGAGAGAGTGGGGCGGAAGGACGGGTTTAGGATTGAGGGCTCTCGACGATTTGTGAACCGATAACAGCACGTATAGGTCTTTTTATTGTCTTACCGATGATGTGATGACAGCATGCGAGAGGCGAATGCCCTCAGGTCGGCGTCCTGGTCCGTTCATGTAGGCCACCATCGTGGCCACCGCCTGGTAGCAGCATAGGAAGCAAACCATGTATAGCAATCGGCTGCGCCCGACAACTAGCATGTTCCTAACAATTCCCGACATCGATAGGGTGGCAGGATCTATCTAGTGTGTGTAAGGTAAAAACAGATTATGGGCATCGACGAATTGCCAAGTGTTCCTATATGGCACGCAGCGCGCTAGATCATCAAATGTGACGAGGTAAGGAGCGGGCGCTCACTACGTATGGAGGCAGAATGAGGAACGGAAACAATTACCGTCTTCACTATCCCTACATGGCAACCAATTTCGTGCCACTTATTCAAGACGCAGGTTTCACCTAAGAGCTCCGCCAGCGCTTACCTTTTTCTCTTACCGTAGCTATGTCGCGAGGATTCCTGAGAGGGGAGGAGTGGAGGATAAGGCAGCAGCACCCAGCCACGAGCAATTCAGCGAACCCACAAAAACGTCCCCTGCTCACCTGCACCTTTGTAATTATGTGGTGTGCGAAGGATGGCGTGAGAAGCAGTGTCAAGAAATATGCGTGCTTGCTCGGACCGCAGGTCTGCACATCTGACATCGTCATCATCGGGGAAGCCGTGCAAACGGCGCGCGCTTCTTCAAACCCAGGGGCTAAACGCCCCCTAAACCCATGCACCATGCACCATACCACACGACCCTTGTCAGCCTGGTAAGCAGGGCTATATTTAACTCAGTGTGTGCGTGTGTTATGCCAAATTCTTGCACCTGTTAAATCTTCCATTGCGAAGCTCCCTCGCCTCATCACCATAATCATTCCCTCACAGTAGGTAGCAACTACCAGGTCACATCCCGCAACGTAGCCATGGAGATGAACAAGGATGAGGCGGAGCGCTGCCTGGAGCTAGGGCGGAAGTTTATGCGGGAGGGGTCCCATGCCAAGGCCGTCAAGTTCCTGGACAAGTCCCTCAAGCTGTACCCTTTGCCAGGCGTCAAGGAGCTCAAAACACGGGCTGAAGCCGAGGGCCAACGGGCGACAAGCAGCACCAATCAGAGCGGGAGTGGGAGCAGCAGTGCAAATGCGGGCGGGGGTAGTGGGCAAGTGCCTCGGCGACGACCCTCTGCAGACGGAAAGAGCACAAGCTATAGTAGAAGTAGTGGCGGGGGGGATGCCAGTGTGGGCCAGAACGGACGGCCGTACACGGAGGAGGAGGTGGTGGCCTGCCGTGCCATCATCCATTCGAAGAAGAAAGGCCACTATGAGGTCCTGAGTATCTCTCGCACTGCCACTGACGACGAGATCAAGAAGTCTTACAGGAAGTTGGCCTTGAGATTCCATCCCGACAAGAATGCAGCCCCGCAGGCAGACGAGGCGTTCAAGGTACGAAGGGACGCAAGTGTAGAACTGACGTTACGTTGATAAAGTCGCCCGGTGTCAGACCGCCTTCTTTATGTTCCCATCATCATGGATATATGAAACGCGCTGTATGCACGCTGACGTTCCTCGCTTTCTCCTGTCTGTCCCACCTCCAAACCAGGCTATCAGCACCGCCTTTCAAGTGCTGAGTGACCCTGACAAGCGGCGATCATACGACCAGTTCGGGGATGACGAAGGGCCAGGGGCCGGAGGAGGGCAAGCACACCCCTTCCGACACGCGGACGTGTCGCCCGAGGAGATATTTAACATGTTCTTCGGCATGAACGGCGGAGGGATGGGTGGAGGGCGTCCGGGCAATTTCCGCGTCTATCGTTCCCAACAAGAAGGCAACCCTTTTTCCCGTTACCAGCAGCAGCAGCAGCAGCAGCATCAGCGACAAGGTCAACAGCAAAATCCGCTTGGGTACGTTGTAAGCGGAGTCAGGGGAGGGAGGACGGGGAGGAGTGGGAAAGGAAGGAAGGGACGAGAGGAACGGGAGGACATGCGGATCGCATGTCTCGTCTCATTTGCAAAAGCGGGTCAGTATATGTTTCCTTATTTCACCGCCCTATTTTATTCCTTTTCACCATTACCTCCCTTCTTCTCTTCCCACACAGCGCCATGGCCCAATTCCTGCAAATGCTTCCCGTCCTCCTTCTCCTTTTTCTCTCGCTCTTCTCATTCCCCCAAGAGAGCGAGCGGGCTTTCTCATTGAGCCGTACAGATCGGCACCCCATGCAGCGCGCCACATCAATGGATCACATCCTGCCCAATATTCCCTACTTCGTGGGCAACACCTTTTCCCGAGACCATGCACGGGACCGGCGGCGCCTCTTCCAGGTGGAGCGGGAAGTGCAGCAGGCCTACTTGTACGACCTCCAGCGGCAGTGCGAGGGCCAGAAGCAGGACAAGGCTCGCAGGGTACAAGCGGCGAGGAGGGTTTTCAATGCGGAGGATAGGGCAAGAAGGATGGCCGAGGCGGACGAGATGCCCCTGGAGTCATGCCGGTTGTTCCAGGAGGCGACCCGGTTGCTGTGAGTAGTAGGGTTGGGAGGGAGGGTTGTACAGTGCCGACGAACGAAATGAGAGGGCGTTCGGACGAAGGGGGTCTATACTTTGATACCCCAATTCCGAGATTTTTTCGGAATCAGAGTGGAAGGAGCGGATGTGTGTGGATGTGTTGGAGAGAAGGAGAGGAGGGGGGAAAAAGGAACGAATGAACGGCTACGGCCAGGGCTATGGAAGGTATTTTTTTGTATGTGATAGGCTGCAGTGGCGTCGATAGAGAGAGAGAGGCACGAGACTGGCGACGACGATGAGTGTAGGTGTGTCGGTAAGGACGTAAGAAGAGAATCAAGAATAGGAAAAAACGAAATGTCTCATTTCGAGCACATGCCATCATGTGCAGCGGCCCATCTCCTGCCCTACCTTCTCTTTGTCTTTTCTTTTTGTGGCTCGCTTAACCTCTTGTTCAAACGTACATCAAATTCCATCCACCATAGCTCAACCACATTGTCCAGTGAGCCCTCCGCTACAATGCGTAACCACACGACAGACGGTTTCATCTCCTAATTTCCTCTTCTCGTATCATCCGTCCCCTTTCCTCTCTCTGCACCGCTGCTGCTCTACTAAACCGCTTGGCCCTACTCTCCTGCATCTATCATACTCTAATGGTGCCCGTGCGCGCCATCGTCCTTCTTCGCGATAAAGTCCTGGTAGTAGGCGCTTTCTGCCCGGTCCTTGTCTGTAATACCGGCATTGATCTTCAGGCCCAACCCAAAGAACACCACGCTGTATATGTGTGGGACAGGAAGAAAATCAAAGGTGAGATCAATGACAGCAAGGTGCCGACACGATAATCAAAGAAAGCATACGAAACGGCCATGCACTCTTCCTTCCAGGTACGGGCGCTTGGTACCATCTCCAAACCCCACCGCAGGAACGACGAAATCTCTACCAATTCACCCCAATAGAGCATACAAGACAGTTAACACAATACTATTACTCATGCTAGGCCCAGTTGGGCACCCTCCCTTTGCACTTCAACCCTCCAATCTACCCTACTCACACGGCCCCCACGGCAAACTCCCTGAAGCCCGGGCGGGTCACCTCCTTCACCACAAACTCCCGGAACGGTAAATTCCACCAGTTAGGCATGGCTCTCTCTCTCTGACCGTTCGAGTCTGTCGATATTTATGATGGGTGGTGGGTATGAGAATGCGTGCGGGCATTGGAGAGAATGATCATGGCCCGTCGAGACGACGCAAGAAGAGAACCCACGCCAGTACTCGATACGAAAGGAACGTTAGACTATGCTTTGGCCCTGGCCAGCCACCCAAAGACCATCAATCACGTCTGGACACTGTGATGGAGATGATAGGTTTGTGCATTCGGTCCTGGAGTCCTTCGCAGGGGCGGGGGAAAAGAGCCACGCAGCGCGTGCATCTTCATCGCGAGGCAAGGCTTGTTTTGAGGAGGTGGCCGCCCTTGGCCACCCATCCCACGTGCACCTACCCGGTTTTCCTGTCTCTCACCAACACGTGGCGCTACATGCTATTTTTTTGTGTGCAAGTCTTGGAGCGGTGGAAGGACGCCGATGTCACGCAATGAAGGCTTGAAAGACAAAGTAGTTTTGATCTCCATATCCACGCAGCGTCCAACAACGAAGCCAGACGCAGTCACCCCCATCATCATAAGCATCGCGCTGTTGCCTGCCTAACATCATAACTGCCCCCATTCACAAGGGTATCACCTCTCATACAGGACGAATAGAGAATCGCATGGACAGGCTACGGACTCACCAATGCCTCAAGCTCCACGCTCCGCCATAACCTCTTGCTCTTCTTCGCTTCTTCGCTTCCCTTGGCCAGATCACCCTCTGTCTCATATATTTATACATATACATATATACATAGGTTGTTTTATCTTGAGCGCGTACGCCATAGCCTTGGTTGCATACTGGGGCCTGATGGACGTTGTGACAGCGGAGGAGGAGATACAAGGAGCTGTCCCGCGCAGCTCAGACAGAGTAAGTAATAGCATGCATAGAGCCCCGCATCATTGGATGCCAGTGGGGAAGAGGACAAGGCGCATGCTGTGTGCATGAGGATTGCGGCGTTCTAGCGTGTGGGGATGACACGTATGAATGCCTTTTTATTTGGTCGCTGTATGCCTGCAGCATAAGACAAGTAGGGGGTGAATGACATGCATCGCACGGATAAAAGCGCTCTCGTGCCTCAGACTCCTTCAGCAACTTTTCTCATTTCCTGCCAAACACTCGCACACTCTCTTTACCCCACTGTAAAACCAGACAATGAACGAAGAATTGGAAGCCGCGCCAGTCGGCCTCGGCCTCAGTAGTGGCAGTGACAGCAAACCCTCCACGACGGCTGCCAGTGTGTTGGGTTTCGTCAAGGCAACCTCCAGCGGCGAGGCCTCGGAAGAGGAAGGCAAGGAGCGAAAGAAGAAGAAGGAGAAGAAGGAGAAGAAGGAGAAGAAGGAAAAGAAGGAGAGAAAGGAGAAAAAGGAGAAAAAGGAAAAGAAGCGCAGCCGCAAGGAAGGGAGCCCCGACGATGAGGGGGATGGCGATGATTGGCGGGATCGCCAACGGCGGCGACGTACCCCCAGCCCGCGAGGCCGTGATAATGGCAGGCGAAGCCCACCCGTCAGCATGTTGCGTGGCCGTTCTCGTTCGCCGCCTCGAGGAGGAGGAGGATCTTACAGGAACCGAGGGCGCTCCCGGACACCGCCTGGACGGTACGGCGGCCGAAGGGGCCGTTCGAGGAGTCGTTCCCGTTCCCCAATCTCTTCCTCTCGGCACCGGAAGAAGTCGCGCTCGGAGGATGGGGAAGAAAGCAGCAATGGTGCGAAAAAAGAGGAGTTACCTCCGGGAGTGGTGGACATAATGATTGAAGGAGGGATGGGAGGGCCTCTGCCCACCCTGCAGGAAATGCTGAGTCAAAACCGAGGATTGGGCGTGATGCAGGCCCTCCAGAAAATCGAGCAGACCAAGCAACTTCGAGTCTTTGCCACCCAAGCCGCGGCACAGGCGCAGTTGGTTCTGAACAACACCTTGGCAGCGGCGCGGCTGGCAGCTGCCTCGCCCTTTACGCTTGTGGATTCCACAAAACCCGCCCGTCAGCTTTACGTCGGGAATTTGCCCGTGGGTGTGTCGGGACCGCAGTTGGCCGAGTTTATAAGCGCGGCAATGCAGCAGATGAAACTGACCTTGGGGGTGGGGAGTCCAGTAGTGGGGATTTGGATGAGCCCCGATGGCAGGTTTGCCCTGGTGGATTTTCGGTCGTTGGAGGAAGCCAACCGCGCCCTGGCTCTGGACAAGCTCCAGGTGGGTGGGGGGGCGATGCAGCTCCGTGTGGGCCGTCCGAAGGAATACCAAGAATTTTATGAGACGCTGGCCAAAGGCGGAAGTGCTGCCGATGCCGCCAGTACGGGAGCTGCAGCTGCTCCTCCCGTCACGTCGACCGCCACTGCATTCGGCACAGGTCAATCCACCACAGCAGTCGCAGCTGTCGCCCCGACGCCCTCCAGCACGGTCGGGGGAATACCCGTCATTCACACGACAGGGTCTGCCGCAGCCGTAGTGGGACCGACGCCTGTTCAAACCCACGGCCACTTTTTGATGTTGGCGAATGTCCCAAACGTGCTGGGGGAGCTGGACGTCAAAGCGCTCCTTGATCCGTTTGGGAAACTCATGAGTTTTAACATGCTTAAGGACAAGGAGGGCCTGTCGAAGGGCATCGCCATCTTTGAGTACGAAGACCGGGCGCAGGCAGGGTTGGCATTGAAGGGCTTGGCAGGACTTGACTTGGGCGGGAAGCGATTGAGCATCCAGGAAATCCCAGCCCATCAAGCCACTATGTTGCTCAAGCCGGTGGCGACTGCCAGTATGGGAACCGGTGGGCCTGGCGAGGGAGGAGGCGGTTCGTCTGTGATTCGTTTACAGAATATGCTGGCGGACGACATGGATGCGGAGGAGGTGGAGGAGATCAAGGAAGAAGTGACCGACGAATGTCGAAAGTACGGCAATGTGGTGTCTTTGGAAATGGACACGGCACAGGGTTTGATTTTTGTGGAGTTTGGGGACGTTCGGGCATCGAAACGTGCCCAAGCCAAGTTGGAAGGTCGGTCGTTTGATGGGCGGACAGTGAAGTGCCGGTATTTTCCTCTGAAGGCTTATAGGAGCAAGGATTTGCAGGCCGAGCCCCTGCCCGAAGAGGAGCCTGTGGTGGAGTCCGAGGACGGTGCGGTGGAAAAGGCGAAGGAGGAGGATACGGCAATAGCAGAGTTGTCTGTCACAGGAGAAAGAGTGGCGGGTGTAGGCGGGGAGGTGGAGGCCACACCAGGAGATGGAGGGAGGGTTGGAGAAGGAGACTCGTCTTCTTTACCGCCGCCGTCGCCCATAGCTGTACCTGATGCGGTCGAAGAAGATTTAGACTAAGAGTTGGGGATCAAAAGATGAAGCAGATGTAGGAAGGGTTAACCATTACAAAAGACATGAGCATTCCTCGTGAATATTCGGAAAGAATAGTGTACGTTGCTATTGCTATTTTTTTTCTCATATCGACTTCAAACTATTTTTCAAATGGTCAATTATGTTCGCCCTCCCCACCTGATGAAATTTTTGTGGTGGCGGCGATCGCTATCTCATTTCTACTTACGTACGTATACAATTATCTACATAAAGTTTCACCGTCATCTATCCTCTTTTCCACTTCCTCACGCATATTTATTTTTCAACTGACTTACTCCGCCTTCTTCCGTCGCGGGTAAATACTTAAGCAATACAGTCCCAAATGAGAACAGATATCCTCTGTGGCACCCAAGGTGTAGTAAAAGTACACAGCCGCCATAAGACCCACGTAAGCCCACATGAGCACCACGTCCGAAAGAGGCAATAGACCGCCGCCCGTGGGTCGGATGATAGCGGCATAGAGGGTTTGAGGCAGATGCTTCCAATAAGTGTTAAAGACGACAAGTAGTTGAGGAAGGACGGGTAAGGCCAGCTCGGACGTACCAAAGGGCTGTTTGGCCATGTGGCAGACAATCATGCGCGTGGAAAGGTAGGCCATTGTCAAGCCCAGCGCCATTAATACACCCACGGGGTGGTCGAGGAAGACGTGCTGCCCGTGCCCGACTGTCCACATGCCCCCAAGGATGAACGAGAGCAGAACGGGCAACAGATGCTGCACGGCTACCTTCCTTCCCAAAATCTTACCACCTACCTCTTCGGTTGGTAGGATCCGTGCTTGTCCCGAGAGAAGCACGCGGTGGATGCTGCAAGCCGACACCCAGAAGGTCAGAAGGCAACCCCAGGCCATGGTCACTGCCTTGACAGTGACGACCAATACCGCCGCGCCGCTGCTTTCCCCCTTCCCTACGCCACCAATTTGAAGGAGTGGCGTCTCCCAAAATGAGGCATCCACTGTGGCCGTGACGAGGAGGATGGCTATCTGCACGACCTGGCCTTCCGTGACACCAACGTACCCATTATTCAACATCATCAAGCCGGTGTGGTACTCCTCCCACTGCCCCATAAAAAAAGCAAAGAAGATGTTGAACAAAATGACCATCATCAACCAAGGGTGATCGCCCAGTCGCCAAGCACCCGCCAGCACCGTGCAGATTAGTACTGCGTTTAGCGCGTCGCAGCCGTGGTCAAATAGCTGACCAAGGGGTGAGGACGTGCCCGTTCGCCGGGCCTGCTTCCCATCAATGGCATCTAGCGTCTGGTAGGCAAACAAACTAAATGCACAAAATAAGGCGACGTCAGGCGATAAGGGTTCGGTCAGACTCGGATTCGTGAGAACGACTAAGACCGCCGAGGCCATCATAAATGCCAGACCCAGGAGCGTCACGAGATTGGGCGCTAGCCAAAGAGGAAGCAATTGCACGGCCCAGTTCCAGAAGTGGTTAAGTATCCTATCCAGGGGCGTTGATGAGCCGCATACGTACTTGTATGCCGCCACGCCTTCCAGTGCCACCTCGGAAAGCACCCACCTGTGACGTGTGTGTAGTAAAAGGTGAGGAGACATGTCGGAGAAGGACATGGCATGTTGCAGATCTCCAATTACTGCCCGCTCACTATTCTTATTGAATCAACCCCTTGCGACTTCCCCTCCCTTATTCGTCGACAACTGTGCTGATCACTTCTCGTCCACAAACCCGCCTGCATCCGCCTGAACGTGAGCCTTACCTGCGAGGGCTCGTGGCAGGCCTGTCTTTGAAGGGATAAGTAGCCGTCGTTTTCATGGGCGCAGCGCTTTGGCAGCCAGTTTTTTCCATCCTCGCTGCACCCTTCGACCTCTGTATTGTGTCTGGGTGTGAGGAAGTGGTGGTGGGTACAGCAGGGGGTGGGATGGGAGCGTGCGAATATGGGGCAGTGCTTCGTCCGCGAGTGATCGAGCGATCACAACCTGGCAACCTGGTACACCTCCCAGCAGTCTACAGCGCCTAATAGCACACATACGCACCCACATACATACAGAGACGGATCGTGTGTCTCTGAACGCCCACTCGGCACCATTCCATGCCCCCCAGGCCCCATGGGACTCTCCTTCTGCTCGTAGTAGCACTTTTCCTTCTCTGTACGGAAGCCGACGGGTTCCTAGCCGCACCAAAGCAGAGTCCCGGCCTCAGAATGATGGCCAGCACCAGCACCACCAACCCCAGCACAAGCTCTTCATCCACACCACCAACACCTCTGCCGCCACCAATCGTGTGGACTATCGCGGGCTCGGATTCTGGGGGTGGGGCGGGCATCCAAGCCGACCTCCTGGCCTTCCATTCCCTCGGATGCCACGGATGCAGCGTCATTACCGCGCTCACGGCACAGAACAGCAACCAGGTACGCAAAGTTGAAACGTCAAGTCTCGCAATGTTACGCACCACGCTGGCGACGCTGGAGGACGATATGCCCGCAAAGGCGGTCAAGCTGGGCATGTTGGCTACGGCCGAGGTGGTAGGGGAGGTCGGAGACTTCTTGGCCCAAAAAGCAGCAAATGGGTCTCTGGGACCCGTGGTCTGTGACCCCGTCATGGTAACAACAAGTGGCTCTGTCCTTCTCGACGAGGGTGCGCGAAGAATGATGATTGACCGCGTCTTTCCCCATGCAACTTTAATCACGCCCAACAAGCATGAAGCCGAGGTCCTGGTAGGCTATAGACTCAAAACGCCACAGGATGTGGAGCGAGCAGCACGTGACGTGATGGCCATGGGCAATAGTCGTGCAGTGTTGGTTAAAGGTGGACATTCCCTAGACAGCGACGAGGAGAAGCGTAAAGGAGAGGAAGAGGAGTCGTTTGATGCGACGGTAGCCCAGGACTATTTCTTGGAGCGGGACAGCACCCAAGGCATGTGGATCACCTCGCCCCGCCTCCAAAATCTCAACACACACGGCACGGGCTGCACTTTATCATCAGCCGTCGCAGCATTTCTTGCGCAGGACTTGCCGTTGGAAGACGCAGTGGTGCTGGCCAAAGCCTATGTTAGCCAGGGCATCCGCGCGGCGATCCAGCTCGGGCATGGACCGGGCCCTGTTCAGCAGACGGGATGGCCGGCCAGTCCACCAGACTTCCCTTGGTAAGTGGACGCCCACGACTTTCCAGGAGTTCGACGTTCCTCTCCCAACCCTTACCGTTTTTGTGTCAAAAGGCATGTTTGTTTGCTTGCATGTACTCATTCGCTTGACGCTTTGCCCGAAACAAAACACAGGGTCAGCATCTGTGCCGAGGAGGGGTCTGACGCGAAGCGTCCTGGACCGTTCGCGGCGTGCGAGCGGGAGATAGGTTTATACGCATGCGTGGACTCGGCAGCATGGGTGCAGCGATTGTTGGATTTGGGCGTGCGGGACATTCAGCTGCGGATCAAGGACCGGCCAGCAGGGGAGCTAGATAAAGAGGTAAGAGAAGCCGCCGAAAGCTGCCGCAAGGTCCAAGCCCGGCTGTGGGTGAACGACTACTGGGAGCTGGCCCTCCGATATCAAACCTATGGGCTGCATATCGGGCAGGAGGACCTCGAAGGCCTGCTTACGGCGCCTGACCAGCCATTGACCGCCATACAGCGCGGAGGCGTCCGCTTGGGCATCAGCACCCACACCTTTACCGAACTCGGCCGCGCCGTCGCCCTTAGGCCATCGTATATCTCTCTGGGTCCTATTTTTCCTACGGCCTCCAAGAAAATAAATTTTGGTCCCCAGGGTTTAGCTCGGCTCAAGCAGTGGCGGCGCCTAGTGGACGTGCCGCTGGTGGCCATTGGGGGCATTGGGATCGAGGCAGTGCCAGCAGTCCAGAAAGCGGGTGCAGATGGTATCTGCGTCATCTCGGCACTAACCAAGGCCTCGGATTTGGCCGAGGCTGTTAAAGAGTGGCAAGGGGTGTGTGGAATATCCAAATTAACAAAGTAAAACCAAACAAAGCATATGAGGATTCGGAAGCAAGGCAATAATTGAGTTCTTGATGGCATTTCTTTTTCTTTTTCTCCTTCCACTCTCTCCTTTTACTTCTATTTCACTCCAGTGGTCTTAGGCCGGCCTCCTGCACTGTAAGGTCATGTATCCTACCCTCACACATTCATGAGTGGGTCATGATCTGTCCCCTCCTCGCCCACCGAGCAAAAGTAGCGCCTCATTATCTTGCTGTGAGTTCTACCCCCTTTAAAGTACCATACACATCTCACCTTTTACTTCTCATCAAAGAACCGTACTCCCACCCTAACTAAGTCGCTTTTCTAATGTCACGTTCGCCACCCTCGCACTACCTAACATCGCTTTCTACTGTTTCTCTGTCTCTTCTTTATTTTTTGCCTTACTTTCGAACAGGCCGCCGCGCCTTGATTATCTTGCGTCCACCAGGCTGCTGCTGACTAGAGCTGGCACCAAGCGAGAACGCATCGCCGCCAGGAGCAGGCAGGGCCCCGAACCCACTTATCCCTCCCACGCCTGCTGCTGAGGCTCCAAATCCCCCAAACGAGGGTGCCTCACTCGATGCTCCGAAGCCTCCGGCCATGCCACCAGGAGCAGATGGAGGGCCACCGAACATACCCCCTGCAGGCGCGGCAGCGGGCTGCCCAAAAGCCGCGGCGGGGGTGCTCGTCGCTGATGCTCCAAACATGGGAGCAGGTGAAGCCGCGCCAAACGTGGGGGCTGTGCTGGTGAGACCAGAAGGCGGGGCAGCCCCCATACTGCCTGCTCCTATACCTACGCCAGCACCAAACCCACTCGCGGGGGCGGCAGGAGTCGGCGTGGCTCCAAAAAGGGGAGGCTTGGCCGAACCACCATGGCTGCCGAATTGGAAGGAAGGAGGGGCGGAGCTAAAGGCAGACGCGGACGCCGCGGGAGTGGGTGCGGGGGAGAGCCGGGGGCTGGCGCTCATGTCCATGGAGCCACCTCCAGGAGAAGGGACGCTGCCAAGCCCTCCACCGCTGCCACTGGGCTTTAGACTTTGGGTCGCTGTCGTGCCTCCACTACTGAACGAGAAAGAGCTAAGGCCTCCAGGGGCAGTGGCAGCGGGGGCTGGTGCCGCACCAAAGGTGAAAGAAGGTAGGCCAGCTCCCGTCCCAGTGATGCTTCCGCTGCTCGATGCAGGGAGCGAGGTGGGGAAGGCCGGTAAAGACGGTGTGCTCTTCAACACTTCAGGGGCTGTTGAAGTCGACGTTGCCGAGCCAAAGCCAATTACACTCGTGGGCTGGTCGGCAACGGCGGAGGTCCCGGACAGGGGTGAAAGGATGGACGGGACGTTGGCAAATAGACTGCCGCCGGTGGAACCGGCGCTGCTCGGCTTAGACGGGGCCAGAGACACGGGCGGGAAGGCCACCGGACCGGAAGTTGGCACACTTTCCGAGGAGGCAGAAGAGGCGGCCGTTGGAAACAATTTTGACATAACAGGAGCTGTTTGGGCCGTGGGAGCTTCAAATGTACCGAAAGAAGGAGCAGTAAAAGTGGCAGCCCCACCCGCCGTTCCTGTCCCCCCGAAGGTAAAGGAGGGGGTGGAAGGTGCAGGTGTGGTGCTGGTCGTCTTGGCCGTATCTTTGTCGCCGCCATTGGCGGAGCTGTCCACAGCCGCTGTCGACGAAGAAGGCAGCCCTCCAAAGGTGAAAGAGGGTAGCTTAGGCGCAGGCACGGCCGCTTCCTTTTCCTTGCCCGCTACCACATTGCTCGTGCTAGCCCCGAAGACAAAGGGAGAGATCACAGACGCCGATGCTGCTTGATCGGTATCTTCCTCCTTGCTCTCTCCTCCATCCTTCTCTTTCTGCTTCTCCTGATGCTTCTTTTCAGTCGACGTTGGGGCCGCATCGAAGGTGAAGCCACCGCACTTGGTCCCCATCTGAGAAGTAGTCATCCCTCCTTCCCCCGCACCTCCTCCCTTTTCTCCTTCAAAAGTCGGCCCTGCGGCGATTCTTCCCTTTGCTTTGTCCCCACTTTCACTGTCTTTCACCCCTTCACCTTCTGTTGTCTTTGGCTCAGCCGCGGCGCCTCCGCCCGCGGCCACTCCACTTCCTCCTCCCCCAAAGTTGAAGCCCTGGGAGGTGATTGAACCCATGCCAAACGTGGGCATGCTCGTCTTGGTCAATGCAGCCGCCGGGACAGGAGTGGTGGCAAACGCTGTTGCCGACGTTGGGGCAGGAGATACCGAGGGAGGGGCGGAGGAGGCAGAACCAGGCTTGGGAGACTCGCAGGACGGGCATTTGAGAAGAGCTGCGTCGATATTGGTCGACAAGCAGCCGTCGCACTTCCATGACCCCGGTTTTTGCAGGCGGGCTTGTAGGTCCCCCCAACCGCCCCCCCCACTTCCGGTGGACGGCTTGGTGTCAGCGGGGGGGGCAGGAGCAGGGACCGGGATACCCTGCCGCGGCTGCGGGGGAGGCATGGCGGCGCGGTCCGCGTCTTTCTTCATACTGGCAGGCGCTGGGACCGAGGTCGCAGGAGGGCGAAGGAGTGATGGTTGTTGCTTCTGTTGTTGCTGTTGTTGCTGCTGTTGCTGTAGTTGCTGGTCCGCACGGCGAGGACGCAATCGGCGTTTGACAGGAGGCGTAAAGATGAACTCCTCGTGGTGCTGAGCCGCTGCTGCCTCCACTTCTCTCTCTTCTTCCTCATCCAGAAGCATCACTTGTGGTGCGGTGAAAGCAAAGTCCCCATTCTCTTCCATCCTGGCCACGGAACCCGCAGAAGCAGCAGCAGCAGCTGCTGCTGCTGCTATTTCCGCTGCTTCCACTCCAAATACGGGCCGAGGCTCAGGCAGTAGCGAGTGACGCGGCAGTTTAAACACGCCCGGCTCGCCCCCCCTACCTTCCTCATGCTTCTCCTCCTCGCCTTCGTCGTCGTCCTCATCCTGGTCCTGCCGACGCCGCTTGTCCCGCCCCGCGCCAGTAAGGCGGCTCGGTTGAACAGCACCCGCCCCATCGCGGCTGCCTTGTTGCTGCCGCTGTTGCTGCTCTTGGTGGTGGTCGTTGTACTGCTCCTCCATGGCGGACATGCCCTGTCGTGGGGGTGACACCTCCCCAACCTCCCGCGCGGGCAACGCACGGGATCGGAGGGGCGTGGGCACGAACTGTGATTTTGCGTCTTGCATGGGCGTGCGCATCTGCTCCTGCATGCTGTTCAGGATGCGCCTCGTCACCAAGTCCGACCACCGGGACGGGGCACGAGGGGCTTGCCGCGGACGCACAAAGCGTGTAGCATCGGCAGACTCCAGCACCGAACCCCGCTTCCTCCCACTGCTGCTAAGGCTAATGCTACCACCCACCCCGCCAGTGGCATAAGGCGGCCTACTCCGGTCCACGGAGGGCGTGGTACGGAAGCGCGAAGCCGTCGCACGGCTATCTCCACCCCCCTTTTGCTCATCCTCTTCCTCCTCCTGCTGGGCAAAACGGACACTGTGGCTGTTGTTGGTCCTCCCGCCAAAGGAAGTTAACGATGATGACACACGTGCTTGTGCTTGCTGGGAGCGGTACGATGTGGTGAGGCCATTGCTTAAGGGTCCCTGTCTTCCTCCCCCATCACCACCGTTACCATCGCTCATGAAGTTTAGGTCGGGCATTTCGTCTTGAAGACTGCTAGCCACAGCCGCAGCGGCCGAGAAAGGTGTCATGTTGCTTGCGATTGACGACCGTTTGTAGCGGGGAACACCCTCACCATCCCTGCCGCCGCCCCCGCCTTGAGCAGTGCCAGCTCCGGAGGCCACAAAACCGGCCGAGGAAGGCAATGGCACTGGCGACCTTCCGCGTTGGTCCCAGATGCGGGCCTTGCTCCCTTTCTTGTTCAGAAAAGTGTTTATCACCCCATACACCTCTTCCACACCTCGTTGCCCGCCTTCACGCCCAGAACCTCTACTAGCAGCAACAGTGCCCCCACTTCCACTACTCTTTGACTCCTCAACGCCACCACCACCGCGCGTTGCCAGCGAAATCGTTGTCAGCCCTCTCTCTGACGAAGGATCCACCCCTCGCGTGACGACAGGCTTCACCACCGGCACCAAAGGTCGCGGCAGGCTCGCCTCCCCATCCTCCTGCATCCACGCAGGATGATGCGCCGGACTCTGGCGTTGACCGCTGCTGCTGCTACTGCTGCTGGTGCTGTTACCGTTGTGGTGGTCGTCGCCAGTAACCTTGGCAGTGGCGACGACCGGCATATCGTTTGCATGCCCGACAAGTGTGGCTGCGTGCCTTGCGGGGGAGGAAGGAGCGGGGGCTGTGGAAGGGCTGCGGGAGCGACTGCAAGTCGCTGGTGGGAGGCGGGACGCCGGTGGTTGTTGTTGCGATTGCTGCTGCTGTTCAAACCGCAGCCACTCCTTGAGCCGATCGGCGAGCTCGCTCTTCTTCCCTTTGTATGACAGGCCCTTGAGACGCAGGATCTTTCTCAGCTCCGACACGGTGATGCTGTCAACCGGCTGGCCCTCATACCCCCCCTCTTCCGCCGCGCCATCTGTCCAGGAAGGGGGCAGCTCCACCGCACCGTCATCATCCACATCCCCCGCATACGCAATATACATTCGTGGAGCCCAAGCTGTCGAGGCGCTTGCTGGGGTTTTCGGTTTCATCCCATTCATTACCGCCACACGAGCAGACGGGGAGGCCCAGTCATCCCCCAAAGATGCCACCAGGTTCCTAGACATCTCCCCGCTGCCATTCCTTCGCGCATGCTCCTCCCGCGGGGACATTAAGCCCATCACACCTTTGACGGCGGAGGAAACCAGGCTGCTGCTCGTCTTGAGGAGGCGCTGGAAGGGCGTCGCCTGGTGGTCCTCCTCCTCGTCCTCCCTCCTTACTAACTTCGCTTGTCCTGCCGTGGGCGGACGGTTTCCGCGTCTTGACTGCTGTTGCGGGGCATCGGCACTGGGTATGTTCAAGCCTATTGCTCCTCTTTCCAAGACATTATCCGCTCCCTCTTCTTCTTCTTCATCGTTTCTCCTGCGTCCTTGCAGGCGGGTGCTGCTGGAGCAGCTGCTGCTGCTGTTGCTGCTGCTGTTGCCCTTACCCGCCCCCGCTTCATCGCGCGCTCGAAGCACGTCCCTCCGCGTTCGCATCCGTGTCAAAGAAGCTGGTGATTGGGCCGCACGTCCGACTGGTGCCGGTCGTGCTGGTGATGATGATGCTTGCCTCTCCTCCGTCAGCCGCGCCGCTCCACGTGATCGCGTACCACCGCCGCCGCCACCTCCTCTCCTTTCGAGTGATGGTGATTGGGTCCTGCTTCGCGTTAGACGGGCGCTGGGCATCCCTATTTGTTTGTGAGTGGGAGGAGGTGGTGGGAAAGGCAATGATGACATGGACGCGGAAGCCTGGCTCTCTCTTTCTTCTCTCTGTGTGCTTTGCGGTCAGAATTTGTCATGGACAGGGGTTGGGGTATGCCCCATCCAAAAACATTCTCACAGCTCCCAATTCATAAGGCTTGCGGTTATGATTGGCGGCGGATATGCGTGTCCCTGCGGTAATGTGTGGACAGGAAGAGAAGGAGAATACAGCGTCTGGTCGCTTGCTGCATGTGTGATGATTTAGGGCTCAGCACTGGAGCCTCGTTTACGCTCACCGACTAATGCCACCACTTATCGTCTCACAACCATTCCACACCCTGAATCCATAAAATAGGGAAAATCATGCACAGGCTGAACGAAACCTTCCAACCCTAGATAGATTGGCTCGCCCTTCGCCTCCTCGCGCTCCTTCAGACAACTCCTTCAGCCTCCCACCCACCCCCATCCACCGTCCCCTCCTCTCGACCACTTTCGGAAAGCACGCGTTGCTAACCTGGTGCATGCAGCCACACACGTGCACCATGGCTGCGGCGAAATCATGGTCGCCGTCACAGGAAGCATTGTCGCAAACAGTCAATCTGCTTTGCGTGCTGCGCGACCCCACTAACCCGCAGGTAGAGTTGTGTTGTCCTCCCCCCCCCCCCCCTCCTCTCCCCCGAGTGTGGGTGTCGGAGAGATAACGGGATTAAACAACGTTTATACATATAAACTGAGTCTTCTTCCAATTGCATTGGTCAAGGAAAATTTGCCCGCGAAAAATGAGGCATGGCATCCGTGCTTACTGTTATTTCCTTTCCATAATACATAGTACTTGGAGGCGCAGCGTCATCTGGAGGCTCACGAAGGAGACGCACAATTTTTGCTTTCCCTCGCCTACGTGCTGGCACGAATGACCCGAGACCAGGTTTCCGATGATGTGCGGCAGTTAGGGGGATTATTGCTGAAAAATTACGTTCTGCGGCATGCCGAGGCGTTTGTTCGGGGAGCAGGGGATTTAGGGGCAGCAAGTGATGGGGCGGGCAGTGGAGGAGCCGAGGTTCGGGATTACGTGAAGCTACATGCCTTAATAGCAGCGAGAGACGGGAACCAATCAGTCCGCAATACAGCCGGGATCCTGATTACTACGCTGGCCACCTACACTTTGCGGGCAGGACTGCCTCTGGGCACGGCCTGGCCCGAGCTCTTTCCGGCCTTGGTGGAGATGTTGAGGGGCGAGCAGTTGCCCGCCATTGAGGGCGCCTTCAGCAGTCTGACCAAGATCCTGGAAGACTGCGGCCACGACATGCGGGGCGACCCCTCGGGCTACGGGCCTCAAGCTCTCAACCAGCTTGTGCCCATCTTCCCGTCCTTCTTTGGCGCCGAAGCACCCGGCATCCGGGCCGCGGCCGTGCGGGCCATGAATCTGCTGGTGCCCCTCAAACCCACGCAACTAATCGTGAATATGGATGCATTCATCCAAGCACTAGCCACGCTCAAAGACGACCCATCACCCGGCGTGCGGCAAGGCGTGTGCCAGGCCCTGGTCGCGCTCTTCAAGGACGGCACGGACCACCTCGTGTCCCGCCTTTCCGAGATCATGGACTTTATGCTCGTAAAGACCCAGGACCACAACGAGAATGTCGCTCGCGAGGCCTGCGAGTTCTGGAGTGTCTTCTGCGACTACTACCCGAGCGAGAGCCAGCGACGCGTGTCCGAGGCACTGCGTCGCTTCCTGCCCCGGCTGGTGCCTGTGCTGCTAGCGGGGATGGTCTTCTCCCAGGAGGATCGAGATGCCATGGAGGCAGAAAAAGCTTACATGTTAGACTCGGTTCCCGACCGCGCCGAAGACTTGAAGCCCATTCGCTATCAATCGCGGGGGGGACGAGGGGGTGGCTTGGGGCAGGGGGCGGGAGGGGTTGAGGACGAGGATGACGAGGAGGACGGGGAGGAGGACGAGGGCGGGATGGGAAGCAGCGGCGATGAGGTGGAGCAATGGAACCTGCGACGGTGTTCGGCGGCCACGCTTGACACGATCGCCGAGTTTTATGGCCCGAATGTCCTGCTACCGATTTTGCTACCGCAGCTGTACGCTAAGCTGCAGCAGGGGTCGGTTTGGGAGCGGGAGGCGTGCATCCTAGCCCTTGGTGCCGTGGCGTCGTGCATAGATGGCATGGCCGAGCAGCTACCACAGCTATTTCCATTCCTTTTGCAGCAGCTGGATGACAAGGCGAGCATGACCACCAATCCCCAGCTGGGCTGCACCGTGGCATGGACGCTCAGTCGCTACAGTGGGTGGGTGTTGGAGCAGGAAAACGATGCGGCCTATCTGGCGCCACTCGTGGAGCGCCTACTGGGCGCCATGCTCTACCATCACAAGAAAGTACAGCAGGCGGCATGCTCGGCCTTGGCGACTCTGGAGGAGAACGCGGGCCTCCGTTTTTTGCCCTACTTGCCGCACCTCTTGACATTCATAACCCAGGCCTTTGGCCGCTACCAGACTCGCTCCCTGATCGTACTCTTGGATACGCTGGGCACTCTGGCAGATGCTGTCAAGGAGGGGCTGGCTGAGCCCAAATACACGGCCTTGTTCATGCCACCGCTGTGGGCCAAGTGGCGGGCACTGGTAGACTCGGACCGCGTGCTGCTGTACCTTATGGAGTGCCTGACCTCGCTCACCACCGCCCTCGGCCCCGCCTTCCAACCATGGGCGGCAGAGGCATATGCGCGCTGCCTAGGCCTACTACGACACATGCTAGCGGCCGAGCAGATGGGCCAAGCGCCGGAAAAGGATTTTGCCGTCTGTGCACTGGATCTGCTGACGGGCATGACGGAAAGCTTGGGGGCGTCATTTGAAAGCTTGATGCCCGGCTCGGACCTTGTGTTGCTGCTGTATGGATGCATGCACGATACCTCAGAGGAGGTGCGACAGAGCGCGTTCGCATTGTTAGGCGACCTTGCCAAGGCCTGCCACGTCCACCTGGTGCCCGTGCTGCCGACCTATTTGCCAGTCTTAATCGAGAACCTGGACCCACGAGCCGTCTCCGTTTGCAACAATGCCTCATGGGCATTGGGGGAGCTTACCGTGCGGCTGGGGGCAGAGCATATGTCGCCGTATATCCCTGCCGTCATGGCCCGCCTTGTGCCCATGGCCCGTCAGCGCCAAGAGATGCATCCATACCTGGCCGAGAACACGGCCATCACCATTGGCCGCCTGACCAAGGTCTGTCCCGCCGCCGTTGTTGCAACCCCGGGGGTGGGTCCCGAATTTGTGCATGCCTGGTGCTTGAGCCTGCAGGATGTGAAGCATCGCGGCGAGAAGGAGCACGCCTTCGAGGGCCTTTGTCTGCTGCTGCAACAAAACCCATCGGTCCTCCTACCAACAGCTGCCAGGGCAAGCGCGCCAAGCCCCCCTCCAGGCTCTTCTTCTTCCTGCACCTCTGCCTCGTCATCCTCGTCCTCACCCAACACGTTCGAAGCGTTTGCCTGGGCGGTGGCGTCCTGGTACGATAACGTGCAAATGCAGCCAGACGTGCCGGAGGCGTTGCAGCACATGTTTCGGGTCATCTTCAACTATGTGCGAGAGACGGTCAACAGCCTGCCTTCACGGAACTGGAACGAGTATTTGAGCAGCCTGGATCCGCAGCTGGTCGACTACCTGGTCAGGTTCTATGATTTGTAGGGTGAAAGTAAAAGGGCAGGTGTCGGGAATGCCTGGGAGGGTTGGTGGACGGATGGAGAATTAAAAGAGACTGCGTTAGTATATCACAGATGGGCGCATGAATTGTAGGTTCTTAGGGAAGGACAAAGAAGAGAAGGGCTAGGAATTGGGAGAAAGGTAACCAGAGAGGGGAGATAAGCGAAACACGAGCAAGAGAGTTGATGATAAACTTTTGGATGGGGAGATAGAGGGCAAATGATCGACGGAGTAGGTAATTGAGGAAGAATTTGTTTTTGACTGCCCTCACGGAGCTGTGAAGGCTCTTCCGTGAGAGGCTATTCTTTGAAAACAGCATGCAAGTTCTTGCTTAAATGGAAATGTAAGTAGTAGGTAGAGAGTAAACTTCGGAAATCAGTTGGGGGACGGCCGTCGACGTACAACCCAGTCATCCATGTGGAATCAAGCATTAAATTACGGTATCACTCGCGCGACACACATGAGACTTGATTCAAGGCACAAAAAGCAGCAGAAAAAGAGGTATTTGTCCCATGGGTTTGCACCCTACTTTTTGTTCCTACGTCCCTTCTTTTATTTATTTAGGTGCGGGAGAGGAGAGGGGAGAAAATGAGTATTTAAAAAGACTATTTCACTCAAATCACACCTTTTCACTCATTATGAGCAATACCATGCGTGTATGAAGCAAGAAGACGATCCACGATAGCTGAGCAAATGGTCTCGGCCTGTTTCACTCACGCCGATCACAATGCGTCAGGGTGTTTCTCATCCCAGCGGACTCGTTCCACGCCTCAACCACCCGCCAAAAAACACTCCCAACTAACTGTGGTCGCAGAGTCAACCCGCAAAAAGCCAGACAAAAGCAAGCAACGGTGCAAATACAAAAGATACACCACACGCAAGCCACCATACAAGCCCCCGCCACACTCGGCTGATGAAGGCGATAGATGGCGGCGCAAACGGCAACGGCAGCCTGCAAAACAAACAACCCCGTTTTGGCCGGCGGCAACGTCCCAGATGAAGGGGCCACGCTAGCGTCGATAGGAGGAAATTGAGGGGATGGGGACGCGTTTATCCATCCAAATAGGTGGTCTACACTCATAAATTCCAATTTGCACCCATGGAAGGCCTTCTTGCCCGAGAAATCTCAATCGTTCATTCAAAAGCAAAAAAGCATATAGTCAATCGTTAGTCTTCCTTTTCCGCATCTCCTCTTCCCCCGACCTCGCGACCACTACAGGCTAGCACCTCCAGCAACCAGAGCCACACGCCCCCTAGGCACGTTCCAGTCGCGCTGTGCTGCGGAAACCGGAAAATATGGGTGCTTACAGAGCCTCCCGTTTTCTTCCTCACCAGTCCTTCCAAGTCACAAACAAAGACCAGTTGCCACCCATGTCTTCTTTGTCCTTAGCAGCCACGGGCTTATCTTTTCCCCTTGTCGCCTCTGGTCATCCTCATCCATGCCACGCGGCAACCGCATCTGGCCACGAGCTTTGGCTGGCTGTTGTTACGTTGTCGTGCCCCTCTCCTCCCATGCATGCGCTCACTTCAAACTTTTCTCCACTCTACCACAGTTCAAGATGTTGTCTAGGTCCATCTTTTTGCTGGCACTATCTCTGAGCAGGAGCTACTCGTGGCCCTGGTCTCACAAGCCGAAGGCTCCCCAACCAGGAAGCGGCCCTTCCATCACGCCTTCTTCAGTGTCCCCCAAGACACATTTAGACGGGAGCAAAATAATGATGGAGTGGCGAACTAAGCCTGCGGCCGGGTCTCTCTCTCATCAAAGCGTTGACCCGAGTAATATGATATGTTCCTTGGATCCCAAGATCACTCCTGATTCTCTGCAGGACTTCATCGCTGACGTCGGAGGCATGTGGGGCTCGGCGTGCGGCCGCAATCGCGGAGTTTTTATCCTTGATCCGGCGGACGGAAAGACGTATGACTGCGGAAACTTTCCCGATAGCTGGTCGGTTTCAAATGCAGGGTCTCTTCTGTCTGCAGAGCCTGAAAAAGCTGTCGCGGCCCTAGCGAACTACATCTCGGCAGTGTACAACAGCACCATCGTCAAGGGCGTAGCCGCCTGCGATTTTAATGGACTTGCGTACCTGACATGCGGACGGGAGGAGCCTTGGAAGAGAGTTCCCTGGTACAGCAAGATCAAGAACCCCATCCGGGCCGTAAACATCGGCGGCCTGTTTGTGCTGGAGCAGTGGATTTTGCCCGGCTTCGTGAAGTGGGGCGAGGAGACTGGCATCTGGGACCAGTTCTCTTACTCGTCCAAGTGTGCCAAGATGGGCACTTGCGACAATCTCAAGAAGCACTGGAAAGAGTGGTACACTGCCGCTGACTTTGTGCAAATGAAGCAGTAAGTATCTCTACTGGCGTATTGGTGATGGACTCCAAGAAGTGGGGTTAAGAGTGTGACTGTTGTCGTTTCCAAACTCCGACTTACACACTACGCCAGTATGGTTGAAAGACATGTATACCACCTTCGAAGGTTCATGCAATCGTGTGGACATGCAACACACTTTATTTTCGTTTCTTTTCTCTTATTCCACGGACTTCACTCTACGCGATGGACGTGTGTATTTCGATTGCCTCTCACACACTTACATACATATATCACCCACGAGATCATACGGAGACATGCCTCGCACTCCAACCTGACCATTTCTCCGTCCCTCTTTCTATTCCACCCACCCACCCTCCCTCCCTCCCATAGGTTCGGCCTCAACACCATCCGCTTGCCCGTGGGTTACTGGTACTTCGCCGAGAAGGCGGGCCTGGACCCGTCCCCGTACCTTGTGCCGGACGAGGACATCTACGACGCGCAACACCCAATCACCAAGGTCATCCGATGGGCCAAGGATGCGGGCCTGCAAGTCATCCTGGACCTGCACGGGGCACCGCTTAGTCAGAATGGTCTGGACAATTCGGGCAAAATGAGCGACGACCCAGACGTGCACAGGTGGGGCGAGACCTGGCTGTACAACGAGGCCGCCATCAGCGAGACGGTCCAGGTCCTGGAGGGCATGGCATTGTATATTAAGTACCTGTCGGAGGAGCTGCGCCTGGACAACATCATGATGCTGGAGCTGGTGAATGAGCCGTGGGTATTTTTGGACATGGGCATGGTCCGCGATTTCTATATCCTTGCCATCTCCTCCGTGCGCGCCGTGCTGCCCCAGTTGCCCATCCTGCTGCACGATTCCTTCCACGGCGACATGTGGGCGATGATGCTCAAGTACTTTCCCTTTGACAACGTCTTCATGGACACGCACCTGTACCACGGCTTCAACCCCTCCGACATCGCCTCCGACACCTACGAGGCCGACAAGCTCAAAATGTACGTGCATGAGCGCATGGCCTGCGCCATGACCTCCATGCTGCGCTACGAGACCTGCTCGGCCGCCCCCACGATCACGGGTGAGTTCTCTCTGGCCATCGATAATTGCATGGACGCCATCGACCGCAAGTTCCAAAACTACGGCCAGTGCGACCACATTGCTCTGCGCAAGACGGACCCCTGGTGGAAGGACCACATTCGCTCCTTCGCGCACCGGCAGATGGATGTCTACGAACGCGAGTTAGGCTGGGCCTTCTGGACCTACAAGCTGGATGAGCACGCCGAGACCACAGCCGAATCGGCACCGCTCTGGAGCTTCCGGCTGGCGGTCAAGGAGGGCTACATTGATACCACCTACCCTCCTCACGCCTGCAAGTATGACCCCATTGCGGACTATCAGGGAGGAGCGTCCACGCCCGGTGATAAACCGGCAACCGACACTTCCATTGATAAGGCTGACTCTGTGGCCGCTAAGCCCGAGTTGATGGTTGTGGAGCGCACGGAGGTTGCGGAGTCTGAGCCCGCGGACGTTGTGCTTCCCTCGTCCCGCCACGAAACGCCAGAGACTGGAATGCCCTCTTCCTCATCTGACCTTACGGGCATCCTGTCGGCCTTGGCTGGCGTGGTGGCTATTCTGGGGGTTATCGTGCTTGTAACGCAAAACTACGCAAGCGGTCGCCGGCCATTAGCCAATATCATCACCTCTTTTCCGGCCGCCGTGCAGAACTTGCTGCCCCATGCTTTGACTCGGGGGCATTACGACGCGGTGTCTGATCCCAGCATCTCGGCCACCGCGCAAGTTTAGCGTTCTCTGGGTGAGGAGAGGTGGGTGGAAGGATGTGATGTGGTGTGATAGGTAGCGAATAATGGTTTTGAAAATATGGGTTGTATGTGATTTTTATCTAATTTCGTGTGTTTCGAAAGGAGACTAGAGGAGAGAAAAATATATTGCATATTAGAGTCAACTATCGTACATAGGCACGTGGACTAGCGGGCGCGTTTCCGACTGGAGAGGCCCACGGGCGCATGACGCTGTGACTTGGGAGTGAGGGAATACTGGCGAGCGATGGATTTCCGGTCAGAATAAAAAGAATGGATTCAATTTTGTTTTTTTGCGACGTGTAGATGAAAGGATTGGAGGGAAGGAGGGGGAAGAGAGACACGTGGTAGGGGTAGATAACAAGATAAGCAATACCATGATTGTTCTTGGAGAGCTACACGAGGGGAGGGAGCACAAGGAAAGGCAGGAGTGGTATGGTCGTGGGAGAGCCACCACCACGCGTGGGAAAGAGGGATCAGGCGTACGGGTATGTGCCAGACAACACTCGAAGTAAAAAATCTTCGACCGTGATAGCGGTGGGAAAACACAAGAAGCGTTCGGGGCAGTATCCTTACGTTCTTTGCATTTTAACGCTTTTTCGATACACATTTGGCAATTCCCCATAATTCTAACTACGCCAAATCTCATCTACCCAAGCCCCCTCTACCCAAGAACACCAGCTGCCCTTCTCGCGGCGGAAAATCGTCGAGCAGTGCGACGTGGTGTGTGTGTGTCGCGGGCAGCTCGCGAATACTCGGGCAAAATCCGTACCAGAATACTATACATCCAGGCCCAAAGCGGTTTACATACCGCGTGACTTGCGGCAGGACTTCTGTCAAATACGTCTCCCGCGTACCGTACATGGCCTTGCTGTCGATCCAATTCACGAGGTGCTGCTTCCCGTCAGCGTCTACAAGGCCCAGAGGAACCAGCAACCGGACGTCCGGCGTCTTGGGCAGGCCCCGCGCCCGCAGAGTGTCTTCGTCTTCAAATGGCACGGCCAAGGCACGTAACCGTAAGCAAAGCTCTCGCTCATAATCCGCACCAATGCTTCGTGCCACCCGATCAGCACCGGGAGAAAAGTCCTCGTCCAACTCGATGCACTGCGTAACTTCCCGGCGCAAACGCAGGTTGACAATAAGGTGCGGTGCCCGCATCAATTCCGTGACTTTTTGCCGTGATCCAACTTGGCACAATTCTTCTACGAGCATTCGCGCCAGTAAGTAGGGCGGGTACCGTACTCGGCACGCAATTTTATGGATGCTTTCGCCCGCCTCGTACAGACGGCAATAGGCAGCTACTTGCCTGCGATGGTCCCCCGACACGGCTTTGACGTGCCGTACCAAACGCTGATGCCGGATACTGATCAAGGCGTCAGATCTGATCCCCCATGCCGCGGCTTCCTCAGTGAAAATGGGACCGGACGGATGCGTAGACTCTGATAGGGAGGAGGGAGGTGCAGGCGGCTGCGAGGACATGAGTGAAGTCACCACCAGGGGCCTGTGCCGCCAAGGCCCTGTAGGCCGAATCTGAGGGAGGGAAAGGACTAAGTTATGAAACAGTATCTAGCGCACGCGTGGACAAGGCAGTGAGTGTAGCGAGACGGCACTCACAACGAACGCCTTGCAAATTCGCTTCACTGGTTGGACCCACCCAAGGAAGATGATTGGTCCTAGGGAGCGATTTCCTGCTTATGTTACACAGGTCATTGCAGTTTGACGTCTGTAGACACTGTAAGGGGTGCATTATATTGTCAGGCATTGGTGTGGTGATTTTGGTGGCGAAGTGCTTGCCGAATAAGTGCCTCGGCATGCGCCAACGATGGCTTTGGGTTCAGGCTTGTCATACCACAGTGTGTCATTCGTACTTTAGTGTGTCCGGTCCACCGGGTTAGCTGTAGACATACAGATACGAGCTACAGGCAAGGACAAGACTAGTAGTACCTCTAGAGGAAGGACCCATGTCTTGCCTCCCCGCTGACATCCTCTTTATCCCCCCTCCTATTGCCCTCTATGGGCCATCCGAGGACTTTGCTGATAAAAAATCTGACAAAGCCGCTTAACAACACGGACCAAATAAGGGGAGGTATACGCAACAATTTGTTGGTGGAAGGCTTCCCCTCGTATGTTATCCTGTGACGTGGCGGACTCGTGTTTGCGGGTAAAGGTTGCAATGCGATAGTTCTAGGATTGTAGGATAGCTACAACAGACTAGACGATGTATGGTCCAATATAACATTATCTAATATGCTAACATGCTAACATGACCGTCTGGTATCAAGGAGAGAAACTCCCTTCCCTCCCTATACCTTTCTGCAGCGAGTTGCGCAACAGGAACAAGTCAAGTCAAATAAACATACTTTTCCCCTGTCGATTTTCACACGTTCAGTTCTTCGTTTTGGTCGTCGATGTAGTCGTTGTGCACCAAAAGTTTCTTGCGTATCTTCCTGTTCGATTTTCTTTCCCCTTTTTGTGTAAAACACATGTTTTGGGCAACTCTCCGGGCCTCGTTTTCAGGCAACGTCACAGCCCTAAACTTTACCAAGAAAAATCGTGCCACTTTACAAATCCCACCCACACTTTCATTCCTCGATCGAGGGTACTTGTACTACTCTGCTTCTTTCATTTTTCTCACTTCTCATTTCCTCATCTACACCCACATACTTGTCTTAAGTCGCTCTAGTGCATACCTCCATCTTTACTGAATTGTCCGATCAGAATATGGCAAAAATGGAGACATACAGTCTCTTTTCGTGCCGCCGCATGTCTATATACTGTTCCCACGTACACTCTTCACTTCCCTTCAGCCGTTTCTTCCGTTTTCCCCCGTCAGCACTAACAATGCACAGGAGAAAGGACACACGTCTCAAGTCTCAAGTCTCCAGCGCCGGTGGCAGCACTCTCCCCCTCTTCCTGCCAATCACTACCCGATCAACAACGCGATTACGCACTGCAGGTCAAGCACTCCTCTTCTTCCTCATTCTTGTTGGCAGCAGCCCCGGCCAGGTCCGACTGGGCCAGCTGGCTCTTGTCGACCGTGAACTGGATGGCGTCGGCCTTGGGGCGGGTGCGGAGGTAGTACATGCCGGTCTTGAGTCCCTTCTTCCAAGAATAAAAGTGCATGGAGGTGAGCTGGGCGGGCGTGGGATTGGCCAGGTGAATGTTGAGGGACTGGGATTGGCAAATGTAGGCCCCGCGGTCGGCCGCCATGTCGATGACGCACTTCTGCCGGATCTCCCACACGGTCTTATATAGCTCTTTGAGCTCACGGGGGATGCTTGCTACGTTCTGCACCGAGCCGCGATTACCCATGATCTGGTTGCGGACCTCGGCATTCCAAAGGCCGCGCTCGATCAGGTCGCCGAGCAGGTACTTGTTGACGATGGTAAATTCGCCCGCCAGCACGCGGCGCGAATACATGTTGGAGGTGAAGGGCTCCACGGACTCGTTGTTGCCCAGGATTTGGGCCGTGGAGGCGGTGGGCATGGGCGCCAGCAGCAGGGAATTGCGCACGCCATGCTCCTGGACTTTGACGCGCAGGCCGGCCCAATCCCAGCGCGTGGAGGGGGTCACGCCCCACATGTCGAACTGGAAAACGCCCTTGCTGATGGGCGAACCGGAGAAGGTCTCGTACGGGCCCTCCTTCATTGCGATTTCCATGGAGGCTTCGACGGCGCCGAAGTACATGGTCTCGAAGACGTCCTTATTCAGCTGGAGCGCGTCTGCCGACTCGAAGGGGTAGCGCATTTTGATGAACGCATCCGCCAAGCCCTGCACGCCGATGCCGACGGGCCTATGCCGCATGTTGGAGCGCTTAGCCTCTTCCACGGGGTAAAAGTTGATGTCGATAACACGGTTGAGGTTGCGCGTCACCACCTTGGTGATCTCGTAGAGGCGCTGTAGGTCATAAGAGGGGGCTTTACCGCCGCCAGTTGGTTCCTCCCGCACGAACGCCGAGAGGTTGACAGAGGCAAGGTTGCAGACGGCAACCTCATCGGGCGCCGTATACTCGATGATCTCCGTGCAAAGGTTGGAAGACTTGATAACTCCCAGATTCTGCTGGTTCGACTTGAGGTTGCAGGCATCCTTGAAGAGCATATAGGGCGTGCCCGTCTCCACCTGTGAGTCCAACACCGCAAACCACAGCTGCTGGGCCTTGATCACCTTGCGCGCCTTGCCACTCTTCTCGTACGTCTCATACAGCTGCTTAAATTCCTCTCCACATACGTCCGCCAGGCCAGGGCACTCGTTGGGGCAGAACAGAGACCAGTCGCCGTCGTTCTCCACGCGCTGCATGAACAGATCAGGCGTCCAGAGGGCGTAGAACAAGTCGCGGGCCCGCTCCAGCTCATTGCCGTGGTTCTTGCGCAGATCCAGGAACTCGAAGATATCGGCGTGCCAGGGCTCCAGGTAGATGGCGAAAGAGCCCTTGCGCTTGCCCCCACCCTGGTCCACATAGCGGGCCGTGTCGTTGAAGACACGCAGCATGGGCACGATGCCGTTGGAGGTCCCGTTTGAGCCACGGATGTACGAGTCACGCGCCCGGATGTTATGGATCGAGACACCAATCCCGCCTGCGAACTTGGAGATGGCCGCACATTGCTTGAGAGTGTCATAGATACCGTCGATGGAGTCCTCCTTCATGGTCAGAAGGAAGCAGGAGGAGAGCTGCGGCCGCGGCGTGCCGGCGTTGAAGAGTGTAGGCGTGGCATGTGTGAAGAGCTTCTGGGACATGAGATTGTAGGTCTCAATCGCCGCGTCCACATCCTCCTTATGGATTCCAATGGCTACGCGCATGATCATGTGCTGGGGTCGCTCCATGACGATGCCGTCCATCTTGAGCAGGTAGGACTTCTCCAGCGTCTTGAAACCGAAATAGTCATAGTCGAAGTCTCGATCATAGATAATTGCCGAATTAATGCGCTCCTTGTTAGCCATGACTATGTTATACACGTCCTCGGCGATGAGGGCGGCGGGCTGGCCGTTCTTGGGGTGCATGTAGTTGCGGAACTGCTCGATGGCCTCGGAGAAGATCTTGGTCGTGTTCTTATGCAAGTTCGACACAGCGATGCGGGCGGCCAGCTTGGAGAAATCCGGGTGCTGTGTTGAGCAATAGGCTGCCGTCTGGGCCGCTAACTCGTCCAGCTCCGAGGTGGTGACGCCGTCGTAGACGCCGCTGATCACCTTTTGGGTGATGACCACTGGGTCCACGTAGTTGGCGTCCAGGCCGTACACCAGCTTCTTGATGCGGGCCGTAATCTTGTCGAACTGCACTGCCTCCAGGCGGCCGTCGCGCTTCTTAACGTACATGACTGGAAACTCAAAGAGGTGTAGCTGTGACTGTGACTTTGTGAATGTAGGTTGGGGTGAAGAGTGGAGGGTGGGAAGTGGGTAGAGTAAGACCGTACAGAGAACTGGGGAAACTCCAGGCAATGAGAAGCATGTGAACTTATAGGAGAGCAGCGAGTAGTACTTCCAGTGTCCGTGCGATGTTGTGTGTGAGATATGGGTCGTCATTGGATGTGTGCGCAGAGAGGGAAAGCGCAAGGTGGGAAGGGAACCCCAACAGAGGGGGAAGGGCTCTTCCTCGGTAGCGAAACAGAGGCAAGACAGGGGCAAATCCCAAGGTTAGAGAGGCAAAGATGCTTCATCTAGTCTGTATGTGAGAACTTCTCATGCATTGTGGTCGCGAGGGGTGAAAGGTAGGCGGGGAGCGGCTTAGCCTTGCTGGGGTTTCTACCCTCGGTTGGGCGGGAAGGAAGGAGGGGTCTTCCAGCCAGTCCAAGGTGGACCCATCAGCAGCATCCAGTCCAAGTCCCGAAAAAATGAAAGACTGCAATCAACTCAAGAAGAGAAAGAGCGTCGCCTGTTAATGTGCGGTTTGTCTGTCGCGTGGATATGGTGGTGCAAATGAATAGGAGGTGCCCCTTTTTCCTTTTTCTGTGTTTATTGACCAGGACACACATTGTCGAAGCGGTCAAGGCGAACCATACACATTCACAGCACACGAACTTATGGACACTGCCATAACATGAGAAGAAGGCGGGCGGGTGGTGGCTTGGGGTTAAGAGACAAGGCAAGCCAAGGACCGACGCAGAACGAAAGGAAAAGGCGGCGGAAGCTGTGGTGGGGAATCCTTATCGCTGAAGCGGATTGAGTGAAAAGAATCTGCGTGTACAACACAGGGAATAGCTGCTGCACACGTGGTTGTGGGCACAGCGACACGATATGAAGACAGACTTGGGAAGGACGAAAGAAAATCGTCGTGTCTGCCTTTACCATGAAGGCTTTTTCTTTTTCCCGCCAACCGGCCTTCGATGGCGTTCGCTGATTTTTTCATCAGGGGTTGAAGCTTCCGCGGAATGTGTGGGTTGTGGATGGCGGCAGAAGCATTTAGTATCGTTTCCCCGCCCCAGAATCGCAGCTGTGTCCATCTTTATCCTCTTTGTCCTCGTCACCCTGCCACCGACGGGCGGAATCGAGCCTCTGTACAGCTGTCTGGCTCTTTCATGATGGCCCATTTTCTTTTGCTAAGCCTCCTCCTAGCCCTCCCTGTATGGGCCGTCCGAGGACTTTGCTGGTGCCCCCTCCTCCTAGCCCTGTATGGTCCATCCGAGGACTTTGCTGGTTTAAAACCTGTCAAAGCCGTAAAGAATCGTCAAAAATAAGAGAAGAATATGCAACAATTTATTGTTGGAGGGCTTTCCATCCGAGGACTTTGCTGGTTTAAAACCTGTCAAAGCCGTAAAGAATCGTCAAAAATAAGAGAAGAATATGCAACAATTTATTGTTGGAGGGCTTTCCCTCGTGTTGCAATCCTGAGAGGAGGCACGCTTGTGTAAACACTTGTGTATGCATTTGTCTGCGGATAGTTTGCACGCGATAATTTAAAAATTGTAGGAAACTACAGAAAAAAATTAAGCATCCATTCATAGGCAAACAACAACAATTACGGATGAACTAAATGTGACATCTAATTTCGAAAAATATCTCTGTCGTCATATAATTTGAATTTTGCCTGCCAAAAAGTATGTCGCAATGACAAATGTGGTGGCTGGCACTATAACCAGGGTAGGCAAAAAGATGTTCTCTTTTTTAATATAATTTTCCAACTGCAACAAGTCCTATTTTCATTTTTTTAAAGAAAGGTGGCACGTAACATACGATTGACTCGTCGTCGCTTCTGTCAGGTAACCTAAGACTCTTCGAAGCATTTTAGTATTACCATGGTCAGCGTCGAGATGAGCAATTCCCTTGCTTTCTTCGCGAGCCATATTCACTGAAAGCAAAACCCCACACTCTCAAACCCAGCGTAAGTTTTCCGTCTTCTACCCGTCACTTAATTTTTTGTCATCATTTTATGTTACATGATTCATGTTCTCCGCTCAAAAAACCACGACGGCTCGGATGGTCCGATAGATTGTTTACTTACCCACCAAATGTTACATCCATTAATTCCTTAGATTCACGGCCGTAACCCCCCCTAATTTTACAAGTCGTTAAACCAATACCGCTTCTTCTTCTTTTTCTTTTTCTTTGGTACGTTCTTGTCGTGGCCCCAAACCCTGAACATGGAGCCTGCCAATACCCCTTTGGCCACCCCTGGCTCCTGCACTATACTTAAGGGACCCTGTGGCTCTATGAATCGGTAGGCAAACAGGATGGCCCGCATGACCTGAAAGGCGAGGAGCGTCTCCCACACAGCTGTCAAACCCTCGTCCCGCAATAAGAAGAAGAGTGATCCCGCAAACAGCGCGCTCAGCCCCATGGTCAATACTTGGTAGGTAAAGTCCTGCGCGCCTTGCAGCACCCCGCCACCCACGTTCACCAAGCCATTGATGGGCTGCATGATGGCAATCAACCACACAATCGGGTGGACCTTGTCCAAAATCCCTTGATCTTCCGTAAAGAAGCGGGGCAGCACGTCCGGCTGCAAGATCTGGGCTGTCGCGTAAAACACGGCCAAGACCCCACCCAAAGCCACACCCCACTTTATTAGAAGCTGACTGAGCTCCCGCCCCCGCAACCGGTCTCCACGACCCAGTGCGTCGGCCACCAGCCCCTGCGCGGCAATCGAGAAGGCCTCGGTCAAGAACGAAGGAGGGATCCATAATTGGAGGGCGACTTGGTGCGCGGCGATGTCCAAAGGGCCAATGCGAGCAGCAGCTATACAAGAGGTGGCAAGAAGGGCCTGAAGGAGCACAGTCCGAATAAAGATCTGCGCCGAGGCCTGCACCACTGGGGCCATCTCGGCCCAAGGGGGAAAAAGGTCAAAGACGAGGAGAATGGGCGGCTTCATAGTCAGGAACTTAGTCAGGAACAAGCCCGCCGACAGCCACTCCGAAATGACCGTAGCGGCACCCGCGGCACCCAGACCCTTGGGGTCAGCGGGGTAGACCAACTCTGGGTTCACGGAATAATCGACGACAAAGGCAATGGCGGCAATGATGAGGGGGGTGGACGTGTCCAAGTACCCACGCAAAGCTCCGTTGGAGACGGCTACGAGCATAAGCGCGGGCGTACCCCAGCTTCTGACCTGAAAGTACTCGACGGCTTCAGCGTAATTTTCTGGCCGGGCCCCTAAAAGATTGAGCAGGGGGTATGACAGGGTTTGGAGGATGGGGATGAGGGCGAGGCCGAGCATGCCCGCGAAGAAAAGCAGTCGGCCAACAAGCTCCCGGGCAGCTTCGTCTTCCCCTTGGGCGCGCAGGTTTGCGACAATGGGGGTAGTGGACGTCGCCAGAAAATTAAGAATGTAAAGGCTGAAGACAAAGACACGCTCGGAGATGCCGTAGGCTGAGAGGGAGACAGAGCCTAGAAAGTGGCCGATATAGTAGGTATCGACGAGGGAAATGAGGGGCTCGAGTGCCAGGGCGGCCACCACCGGGGCAGCAACCTGGAGGATGAAAAGATTTGTGTTATTCTCCAGGCTGATACCGCTCAACTGGATGTCGTCGAAGATGTGCTTAAAGTCCTCCAGCAGGTGGAGATCGAAGGTGATATTGGTGGCACCGCCAACGGAGATGGTCACGTCCGAGGAGAGGATAGAGGATGAGGAGGCGTTGGCATTCAAGTTCGCCTTGGCCAGAGTGGCTGATGTGAATGTCTCAGTTTCAATGCGTGCTAGCTCGCTCTGGTAGGCCGCGGTAATCGCCTCGGGACTCCCTGGTGGGGGTCTCGCGGCCTCTCCAGGCACGGTCCCGATGAAGGGCAGCACCTCGGTCCGTATCAAGCCAGAAGAGGAAACGGACTCGGCTGCGAGTGCTTGCTGGTCGCTCACTAAGGCGTCCTTCAAGACAGTGCCGAATACGCGGGAGGCAACCTCTTCGATGCGACCCATGCGGGCCGCGGAGAGTTTCAGTTCCGCCTCGCGTGATGGCGAGCCGTCTTTCTGTCTCCTCCGAGTCTTGCGCCGCTTTTCATCGTCCACAACCAGCACAGCCACCAGCTGAGAGCCATGGCTAATGCGAACTGCCAATTCCCCACTAGGCAAAAAAAAGGTGAGCGGGTTGCTGCTGTTCCCGTTCCTGCCTGTCCTCTTCTTCGGCTGCACGGCAGCCACCTGAGTGAGCATCCAGTTTTCCTCGCTAGAGGGAAAGGCCACGGCAGGAAAGAGCTCCACGCCGTCCCCAACTAAATCACACCTTGTCAAAAAGAGTGCAGCGCGATCAATTCCACCAACTGTCTCAACCACGAAAAGGAGCCGCCGCTGCAACAGCTCCTTCAACCGCAAAGTTCCGCTGCTGCCGCGGGCCCGTGGTCGTTCACCCACAACACTGGTACTGCTAACATTTTCGTCCGCCGAAAAGAGGGGCCGAAGACAATCCTTAAAAGGGATAAGGAGGGCCTGTTTGCTTGCCCGCTCCTGTGGTCTTCGAAAAGGTGGCCGAAAACCTTGGCAGTACCGTATCGTATACCCAAGGAGCAGCGCAAGAAGCAAATACGGCAAAAGCTGTATTGATGACCACATGAAGAGTGCACCGGCCTATAAGCTACAGTTTTCAGGGTTGTCGGAGCAAATGTGCGTCGAAGAGGCGTTGCTGCTGGTGCCCTCAAGATGGATAAGTTTTTGTCGAGGTCATTCGCGGGGCCCGGGCGCTTAATGACGAAGTGAGGGCTGTGAGTGTAAATGAAGGAGGAGGCCGTAAACATGAGCATTTGGAGGGCTTACCGCAGGAAACGTGCGGCACATATTTCCAAACTGGTGGCGGTGAGGGTGAGAGTGAGAACCGGGGTCTCCCGGACAGAGCGGCGTGGTCAAAACGACCTCAAGTCGGGTCGTGCACCTGAGAGCTTGCGTGCTTGTCGGCGAACACGATGTGCCACAGTGTGGCACCAAACAACTTCTGGCTTTCGCCTCTCTATCACCACTTATTGCGGCGTAATGACCGACCATTCTACAGAATTGACATGTTACAGGGAGGACGGTAGCCAAAAAAGGAGGGGCCGGACCTTGGTCGCCCAGGGGGAGGAGTACGGTCTTGCTTGGTCAGGCCAAGCAGCGATCATGGCAGCGGAAATCAAGCTTGTTCAGGGCCATTACAAGGTATACCAGGCCCAAACGGCCGTATACCACCGTCTCTTGAGCGTTCAGTACCACCTTGACTCGTCTCGCCTGCCGGCACCCACGAGCAAGGAGTACCTTCTCCGACAAGTGGAATCACAGCTTGATGAGCAGGAAGACACAAGGCAACTAGAAGCCTCCAATACGGCCCTGCTCTCCCACCTAGATAAGGAAGGCTGTTTGAAGAACTCGACCGCGGTAGCACAACCTTTTGTGCAGCTCTTGATCAAGGCGGCAGTGCGCCATGCGTGGAAGGAGCAAGCCATGTTGATCCTCGTTCTGCGCCGGACAGGTTTGGCCCTCAAGAAGAAGCGGAAATGCGGACTAGTGCTGGAAAAGGTGGTACGGTGGGGGGGATTGGAGGCGCTCAAACTCGTCATGACCGGGTGTTTAAAGCTGCTGCAGCAGCAGTCCGAGGGAGGGGAGGGTAAAGGAGAAGAAGAAAACAAAATTGTCACAACGGCAAATGAACTCTTGGAAGGAGCGCTCAAAGCATTGTTTCTTCTGCCCGTCGACTTGGAAGCTGTCAAAGATGCCAACATGGCTCGCTTCCTCACCATGCTCCGGACCACGGCGGGGCACATGGGGGATAGGGAGGGGTCTGGGAGTGGAAGGGGGGGACAGGCCGCGCATGCCGTCGTGTCCAAGTTGGCCCAAGTGGTGACAGACAAGTGGGCTGAATATGCGAATATCAGTCAATATAGGCGACATCAAGAACAATCGGCGGCAGCTGCTGCAGTGACCGCGCCAGTGACGGCATCACTAGCAGCAGCAGTCCCAGCGGATATGACAGGAGCAACAGCGGCCGCGACTGTCAGCAAGACCAGCAAGACTTTCGGACAGCAGCCGGCAGGAGATTTGTCAGTCAAACGGCCCCGGCAAGTGACGATGGAAGAAGCGGAAGCTGCTGCCGATGCCAAGGCCAAGCGAATTGATCTGCGCAAGCGGGGCCAGGGAGGCGGTATACAGGTGGTGGCTGGCAGTCCGATTGGACCTTCGCCGTCGTCAAGGGACAATGGAGAGGAAAACTTTGCCGTTCCCCACCCTGCATCACAAATTGACAGCACCAAAACGAGCACAGGCGCAAGTGAAGAAGGACAAATGGGGTTAGCAGCAGAAGCAGCAGGACAACCAGTCGTTGCACGACCACCATCGACGGCACCAGCAGCAGGACCGCCCTTACATGAGAATTCCAAAAAGAAGAAGGCCGTGCGGTGGAGGGACCAGCATGGAGAAGGCGAACTGCGGGAGGTCTTCATATTTGTGAAGAAAGCGTTTGAGAACATGGACGACGAGAAGGACGGACAACTTCACTCCACCGGGGGTAGCTGGACAGAGCTGGCCAAGCGGGAGCATTTGAACGAGCGGGACGCTCTTCGGGGCATTTCAGGTGGTGGCAGCAGTAGTAGTAGCAGCAGCAGCAGCAGCAGCAGCAGCAGCAGCAGCAGCAGCAGCAGCAGCATGGTAGGTCGAGTTCGGTCCGCTCCTCCGGTCACCACAATAGCATGGCATATTCCCCCCCGCTTAGCCCAAGCCAACTCCTTGCCGGAGACGGAGTCGTCGGAGGTCACCGTCCAAAACAGCAGGACACGTTTATCGATCGAGCGGTGTTACCTGAACGAGAGCGAGGTCCCCGTCACGCCACAGGAGGACTCCCAGGTGGTCTTCCAGCCTGCGGCTAATGCCAGCCGCATGACCATGTTGGAGATCATTCCATGGGTGGTGGGCGCAGCAGCAGAGAAGAGACAAAAGCTGGCGCAGATTGCAACGCCTCCCGCACCCCCTTCACCACCGCCGCAACAACCACAACATCAACAACTACAACTACAACTACAACTACAACAACCGCCGCCGCCGCCGCCGCCACCACCACCACCACCATCATCATCATCATCATCACCACCACCAACAACAAAACAACAAGAACAGCAGCAGCAGCAGCAGCAGCAATGGTACCAAGGAGGATTGCTGTCGGCCGTACCGGCTCGGGGGATAAGCCCTCTAGATAACTTGCTGCGAGGTGTGGAGCACAGTGGCGGTAACCCGAATATGCTAGAAGCCCTGCTTGCCCAGCCAAATCTCATCACGGCCGCCACCGCACAGTTACACCAGCAGTCGCAGCAGCAGCAGCAGCAGCAGCAGCAGCAGCAGCAGCAGCAGTCGCAGCATGTCCACCCACAGCCTCATCTCACACATCCCAATTATTTCCATCATCAGCAACAACCTCAGCCCACGGCCCAGTTGCTTGCGAGTCTGCTTCTAGGGAACGCAGGGGGAGGCTGGGCGCCACCACCACCACAAGGTCCACCCTCCTTACCCATGTCTTCACTTTTGGGGCCAGCGGCTCACAACTCATCCCACAATCAGCAGCAGAACCAGCAGCAGCAAGAGCATGGCAAAGACAAGCATCGATGGCGGTAGAACGAACAAGAAGAAATGAGACTGGATACCATTATAAGGTAAACGACTCGCACACAAAGTTAATAAGTGAGAGACCCTAGGGTAAAGCAAAGAGCTCATGGCCTGCAAAAAGCATCATCCTTGTAACGTATATGTTGCGTTGAAAATTATCTAAAGAGGGCGTTTTTGGCTGAGAAAAGCACAGACATCTGATGTGTAAACGTTTCAATGCAGCAACGACAGCGAAGGCCGGTTTCCAATCTCCCCTGCTCCTGTGCCGTATTTAAATCACACACGCACTCTCTCGTTCCCTCGCTGCGCCCACCCTTCCCTTCATCTTATCCCCACCTCCTGTTTCTTTTTCCTTCGCTGCTGGCCACTGCAACTCCATCTATTTCATTTCCCTCAATCATTGTGACCTAAGAATTCGACTACTTATTGACCTGCGAAAGATTAAATGTACAAGCGAAATTGATCTTCGTAATAACACTGGAAAATGAGGTGGCACAGACATAATACAATGGGACGACCTCGCGGCAACCCCCCTGTGTGCTTGTTTTTAAAATAAGTTATCTACCTTTTCTCCCGTTTATCTGCCATCCTCTCGAGGATATATATATTTATCTGCCTTTCATTTCACCGCCCCCCCGCCTCCTTTCTTCCCAACTGTACCAGCAAGTTGACGCCTTTCTCTTCTCCTGTCTCTCCGTCATGAGGATTAACAACGTCAAGCCCAGGAGCTGAGGAAAGCTCGTCGGCCGTGATGGGCAACAGTGAAGGCATTGAATCTCTTGCTGTTGCTGCTATCGCTTCCTGCCTTGCTGCATCCTCCTCGGTGCGGTTCTCTGCGAAATATGCTGTGACCGATGCATTAGGAACCACCTGAGAACAGGAAGGAGGCAAGGCGGAAGCAGAAGTCTGGCTGGTTTCGAGAGCATTGGGAGCAGCCCCAGAGATTTCAACTGCCACCGAAGCCGCAGCCAACTCTTCCCCCCCTTCCTTGGAGGCCAATTGGGCAAGGATAGAGGACCACAGCAAGTCAAGCATGTTCACCCACAGGACACGATGCCGGGTAGGAATGAAGCCGTACGTTACAATGTGCGCCACTGGCCAGAAGCGCCATCCGCGGAAAACGACGGGCCAAATGCGCCCTTTCACGTCCTGCACCACTTCCTTCGGTGGATCGCCACGCAACAGACCTACCAAAGCGATGTATGCGCTACACTTGACAAAGAAATAAATAGACTGATCCATGAGGAGCTTGTAGACCCTATTAATAGGCACGTCCATCGGCAGGAGCCAATCCGAAAAATCATAATAATAGTGAACCAGCGGCCCAAACATAGCACCGATGAGGCCATTACGAGCTGTGCGCGCCAGGTCAAAGTCAAGCAAATTTTTTGTGCGGCCCCAACCGACTTGTGACATCCAGTCACCGATAATGTAAATCACGACATTGATAATCGTTTTCACCAGGATGGGATGTGTGCTCAGGCCTCCTTCATACTCTTGCCAGTTGTCGTCTGCGTGGTTGGGGTGGGAGAGAGAGAGGAGGAAGGGGCATGTTATCAAGTGGCAGGAATGGTACTTGTTTATGTGACAACATGACAAGATGAAACGGGGTCTCTAGAGGCCCCACTGCCTGGATTTTATTACAGCTCTTACAGGGAATACGGAGCATGATTTCTTGCAAGGTCCAACCCCGCCAGTTATCCATGTCCACGGTGACGAGGAGCGAGGTGCCATAGACTCCCGCTGCGACCAAGAGCACCAGATTGAGCCATTTTTTCAAGATCTGCTTGTCCATGGGTTCGCCCTCAAGAAATCGCAAAGCTGCCGTGATAAGGCTCGAGTTCTGGTGATGCATGTGTGTTCGTGTGTGTGTGTGTGTGTGTGTGTGTGTGTGTGTGTAAGCATGGAGGGATGTACTAACTATAGAGGTCAGGATGGAGTAGCGTTATTTCTTCCACTAACTTACCGAGTTGGGGGTAGGAAAGTTGTTACTAATCAAAGCCGCCGGGATGTCTAGAATGGCACTGGTCTCCTCCACGAGTGTGGGCGGAGGTGGTTCGCTGCCCAGGTGCATGTACAAAGCGGGAAGGCCGTAGTGATGCGTAGGGGCTAGGGGTGCTACTGCTTTTCTGCCACGGCTTAGGATGGCCGGACCTCGTGCAGGAAAGGACACAAAGGCCATGATTGGGCACGTTATACTGCTGCACGCTAACACCATCCCCATAAAGGCCTGGACTCGGCGCGGGACCATTATCTGGAGGTGCTGTTGGCTTCTGGTGTGCTGTTCTTCTCGATCTGAGGTGCAGCGCTGCAACCCAGAATCAAGTCACCTGCCACAAGAGGGCCACTCGAAACTCGACTCAGGTCTCTTTCATCGTTTCAGTGGGTGCATGACAGCCCCATCTGTGCGTTTTGGTGCAGTGCGGGAGAATGAAGAGACATAAGAAAAGGTGTAGACAAGGCATCATTGCAAACGCGATAGAACTCCGATCTCCGAAAGTCCAACCTGAGGTCGTTCCTTCGGTCCCAGGCCGCGCCCGGGATGCTGCAACCAGGAGACTATTTCACATCCTAGCCCTGGCTCGAGATTTCTCTTTTCCCACTGCCTCCTCTCGTTATTCACACATATACAGCATTTTCTGTGGATAAAGCAGTCGATAGACGACGACACAAGCCTGCAAAGCTGCCTTGAACCGAGCCCCTCATACTACCCCTCTCACCACCAGCCTCCTACCCTCCCAGCTAATCCCTAGACTTTTATTTCGCCATGGACACACACGACGAACAAGACGAGCTGGATTTCGACGACGATGAGGACCTACCATCTCATCCGACGCCGCCGCCCGTTAACAAAGAGCTAAACAAGCATTCAGAAGACGCTGAGAAGAATACGGATAAGCCAAGGGGTGGGGAGATGGAGGAGAGGAGAGGGAGCAAGCGCAGCCGCAGTGGCAAAAGACCAGCGCGGGATGCGCCTCGACCCATCAACATATTATTCTGCTCGTATCGAGACTATCTGGTGGCCTTGCGTCGGGCTGGCCTCATTAGGGGAGGGAGCGAAGGAGACGGAGGCTCGTCACGCAGACCGTGAAAACACGAAAAGATCAAAGCAGAAGGTATGGTGGATAAATTATGCAGGTCTGCGCTTCAACTTGAGCTAAACTCCGCAAAGATCCGTCTCGATGCATGGCATATGTTGTTTTATCTCTCTGCGCTTTCGTGTAGATTTGGGGCTTATAAAAGCGCAATGATGCATGCACCCACGTCACCCAGACATGCGACATCACCGCTACTAGTAGTACTCATACATTTCATTTTTCACCATAACTCCTTTGCCTTCTCCAACCGCAGAGGAAAAACCAACTCCATCCCAAGCACTTTTACAGCTAATTGCATTTGCCAGTGCATCCCGCCACGGCCTACGGTCCATTATCTTCTAGTCCGCACTGATCAAGTCGTCAAAGACTTACGCGCCAGAAAGGTGGAAGGAGCAATTGTACCTCGCCTGCTGGAATGCTTAACCCATTGAAATGCACACGTACGATCTATCAATCGGCTAGCGGCAACGATTCGGCATCCTTTTGCACACTCTCGCCACGAAATTGACCTGTCCGGGACAAGTTGCCTCGCCAGCCAGCTCGAAAGCCCAGTGACACTGAAGTCGCCTTGGCAATAATCGCTGAAGTAAGCCTTATTATTTCGCAGCGAAGTCGACACGGTACATGTTGTCGGAATAAATGTAGGTTCCAGCGAAATGTGTAAGCCTAGCTGCCTTCTCATTTTTCCTTTCTAGACACAACCCTTCTCCATTATTGAGATGTTTAGAAGAGGAAGGAACAGCAACAAGAGCGACGCGTACATGGTTGCTACCCGCACTCGACCTAAATTTGATGTTTATTTTCGTTTTTATCTTCTTTTTTGTCTTTTCTGTTTTTACTTTCCATCCCCTCAAATACCGCAGTACGGCTTCTTCACGTGTTTTTTGTGTAGTCCTCGAGCTACGGATTTTTTGTTTTTGAGAGGAAGACATCTCCATCCACCAACAACCCACCTACTACTCACACATGCATGTTCGTCCTCACTTACTCTACCCACCACCCCTCCCCAAGTCCGCCTCCCTAATCTACTGCTTGTCCGCCTCAGCCACACTCTCCGCATCTGGATTTTTCCTCAGAATCACTACTCCCTCCAAAACGCTGGTGTAAGCCAGATACTCGGAAGAAGCAAGCTCCGCCCTGTCCTTGACGCCGAGCAGGACAGGCGTGGTGTGCGTTTGAAAACCCGTTATGGTCTTGGGGCGGCCTGCCTGTCCCACCGTCTCCACTGCCTGCCCCACGCGCACCGTGACAGGCAAGGGATTAAGGTCTTCATCGAGGGTGACAAGCATGCGGGGGTTCATGGCAGCCACGGCGCCGAAGAGAAGGTAGTGATGCTTTTCCAAAATTGTGTTTTTCATGTCCAAAGCCGCGTGGAGGAGTGTCAAGATCCCGCCCAGTGCCACGCCCGAGCCGAGGAGGCGGTCGGAGTGAAAAGGATTCATGGTCACTAGGCCCTTCCCGGCATGTAAAAAGCCTTGCGCAACACGCACGACGAACAGGTGAGAAGCCTCGCGATTGTAGAACTCGGCCAGCTGCCGCAAAAGTCCGGCGATGCGCGAGTTGTTAGTCCCACAGCCAATGATGCCCAGGGCCAGGATGGCATTCTGCGCCACCTGCGGGTCTTGGTCGTGCGTGAGGCGAGAGAGTTGATCGATTATCCCATAGTCGGGGTTGGAGACGTTGAGAAGGGAAAACGCAAGGGGGACAGCACGGCGGATAGGGAGCTCGCCGTAGTGTAGCAAATGGTCGAAGCTCCGCAAGGCCATCTCAGCGCCCACTTCCTCCCCCAAAGTAATTAGTGCAATTCCAATGACAGCCACGCTCTGGTGGTCCGCGTCCTCGTGCAGGTGCTCCGCACACAGATGTAGCATCTCCTGGACCTTGAGCACATTCCCCGATCCGGCATAGGCGGCCGTTTGAAGCATCACAGTGGCCGAGCGCCCAATTTTGTGCTCTACCGTCTTGACCGCCTCCAGCATCGCGTCTGCCTTTTCCGTCTGCCCCAAGAAAGGCAAAGCCAACCCCAAGCACAAGAAACGAGCCATGGGGTTATCCAAATCCACGTCCGAGCTCTCCATCAGCCTCTGAACCAGCAACGACGCCACCTCCGAATCACAGGTGCCCACGAAAATCATCCCCAGCGACAGTGCCGCCAAGGCAACTTCCGTAATTCCGGCATCAGGATCCGCTACCAACGGTGCCAGCAGCTCCACCAGGTCATCGCGGGCGCTGCCGGCATACGCCAAACCCAACCCAAAAGCGGCCGCGTACCGAACCGGCTTGGAAGCGCTTTCCAGATGCTCTGACAGGAGAGCCAGCGCCGCGTCATGCTCGATGCGGACGCCCGAAGAGACAATACCAATGGCCAAGAGCGCACCAGCACGGATGTGCTCTTCCTGACTATGCATGAATTTATCAATCTGGTTCAAGCCCTCCTCCACGTTCCACAGCAAGATTGCACCAATAGATGCCGCCGCGCTCATCATCCCATGATCTTTATTTTTGTACAGCCACGCATTACCCTCCGGCGTGACTAAAGAATCTTTCTGATAACCCAAGTTGACAAATGCATTCACAAACGTTGACGCCAAGTTAGCTCGCGCCGAGTCCACTTGCTGCGCCCCTGCCACTTCCCGTCTTCTGCTGAAGCCCCCCGACTCGGCCAGGTGGCTTTTATAGATATCCTCAGGCGTCTTGGGTTCTAGGACGTCCAAATCTTTGGCCAAGAGCAGGTAGTGCTCGCTGAGCTTGGAGTTGCCGATGAGCTCGTTCAACTCTTCTGCCCCTGCATCCTCCCCCTCGTAGGTCAAGTTAACGTGGCTCCGACCCACGATGAATGCCAGTTGCTTCTTCTGCGTCTCGTCCGTCACCTCTTCAAATAGCTGAGCAATGCGGCCCATGTCATTATTGAGTTTCACAGCCACTCGGAGCGCGTCGGCGTAGGAGCCTTGCTTGCGATAGAGCTCATAAGCTGTGACCAGCATCTCTTCTAAGTCATCAGGGTCAGACATAAAATCCGCACACCGCAGTAAATAAAGGCATATACGCTGGTAATTGGCCTCGTCCACCGACGTAAGCTCCAACAGTTGAGGCAGCCTTTGCACCTCCAAGAGCAGGTCCACGGCCTCAGCGAAGGCGTTGTGCAGAATGTGGAAGGGCACGATGTCCTTGACCAGCACGAGCAAATCCTCCACCGGTTGCGGCTCCTCGGCCGTCATGCGGGCTGTGTACTCCTCCCCAATCTCGCCCGCCAATGAACGCACAAACTCATGGCCCCACGACCCCAAATCCCCCAAGTTGCTCTCGAGCTTGAAGCGCAGGCATTCGCGAGAGCCGGGAGTGGCCATTGTCATGGCCAGGACGGCCAACACGTCTCCCAGTAGCTTCCGATTTTCCGACTCCAAGAAGTAAATAGAAGCATCGGCATACGCAGTCTTAAGCGTGGCGTAGTGCGGGCGCAAAAATTTGAGGGGTTTGGGGACCGAGGTCATGGATGAGGTGGCGGCGCGGATCTCTTTGCGGAGGTGTTCCAAGGCCATCTTTTGCACGCCAGCATCTTTATCCTGCACCCGCTCCACCGCGAGTTCCAAGCCCTCAAGGAGCGCCTGATCCTCGGCTGAGATTTCGTCTTTGTCTTTCTTGTCCTTTTCCTTGTCCTTTTCATCTTCGGGGAATGCTGGTGAGTGTAGGTAGGTGGGTTAGGTGAGATGACGGGTGAAGAAGTGTTTTGGGAGTCTTAAGGGAGGGAGCGGGAATGATGACGGGGCGACTTTACACAGGCTCCAAGAGAATAATAGAGACAATCAACAAATTTGAGCGAATCAACGCTAAGGACGGATATGAAGCCCACCATCCACTTACGCTTCTCGGGGACCCCCCGCTCCTCCTTCTCCATCGTGGGCGGGTCCGCGCCAGGCACCATTAATGCCACAGCTTGCCGCCTGCCCTCCTTATTCGCCCCCTTGCCGTCATCGCCATCAGGGTTTGGCATGCTTGGCTGTAGGTGCACTGGTACGGACAAGTGGTTGTACCGCTGGCTTGGTCGCCTTTTGACCTTCTTCTTCCTTCCTCTGCTGCGTGCTCCTTTGCGGGGGGGTAGATCCCTGCGAGCTGGAAATGGGAAGACAGGGCGAGTGAGAGGTATTCAGCACTCCACGGGGTTAAAAGTCGCGAGAGTGAAGGGCTGTGTGTGGGTGGCAAGCAAGGGTGCCAAGCTGCAGACAGACAGGCTTCTTCGAATTCACGTGATGAGGGCGGATTTTGGCGAGAGTCGATCCGAGCCACAAAAGAAGCCGACTCTCGTAAGGACGGAGCGAAACTCAAAACGCGTGCATCCAGGAAAGCGACAAGACAATTGGGTTCGAAGGGCCCTCTCCTACATGATTTTATTGTAGCATGCCGCCACGACTAGCATCCAGAGCGCGGAAAATAAAAATCCTACCCACCACCCAGCCAAGAGGACAGAGGTGTACCTCAAACAGCAAAATCAGGCACATTTTTTCTTTACGTGTTCTTAGTCCTCCTCATTTTGATACCGCTACCTTTAATTTTTAACATACAGTCCCCAGACCTCCTACCTTTCATCTCCTCCCCCTGGGGGTCGGCGGTTGGAGAACCCACGGCTTGTGCAGCTTGAGCCACTCGGTCAGCTGGTTCCAAAACGATGAGACGGCAATGCCATCCATGTGCCGCTTGGACTTGTTGATCTTGTAAAACTTGACGTTCCACCCCTTTACCTCCCCCCGGATTGTGTCGTCGTCGAAGTTCAGCACGGCCCCAAAGCCTACGATTCCAGAAAAAGTGACAGGAAATATGTTTGGTGTGTGAGTGTGTGTAAACCTTTCCTGCCCTCCTCCGTTTTGCACATTAACAAAACTCGTAAAAACAACGTACATCGATGAAAAAGATCCACGGGGGTATTATGCTTCCACTCAGAAAACTGCCATGCCTTGCCATTGGAAAACACCGCAACCACCGACTCCCACTCCGCCTCCTGCAACCACACCGGGTTATCCACTACCCGGAACTTCACCCGCCGGGGCTGCCCCTCTAATACTTTACTGATGGTCAGCTCCTTGACTCGCTTGAGGCTATCCTTGGACTTGCCGCGTTCTTGCGGACCGACCTAAGGAGAGAGAGATGGACGTGGGGAGGGAGAGAGAGAGAAAAGGACCAAAGCGTGAGGCATGAAAAATCGGAGTGCATCCCGAGAAATATTGAGTCCGCCAGAATAAGACCAAACTTATACTTACAAAATGAGCCTTCTCGAGGAAATCAACAATATTGGTCATGTTGACCATGGCAGACGGGTCGCTCGGCACAATGATTATTGGCGGGTGCAAGCGAGACGAATCCGCCGCCGCCGCTGACGAGGCACCACTGCCGACAGCGCCTGGCCGTGGGTCAAACTGCGACGTGCGTCCCGCCCCTCCACTCCCTTCCCCATCCCCCCTTGTTTTGCCACTGGCCTCCTTGGCCCGCTTCTGCGCTGTTTCGATCATGCGCAGGGCGATAGTGTAGTCGGCCGTCGGGGTGAGAAGAACGCTATTCCGGTCGTGCACTGGGCGCTCATCTGACTTGAGGAGACGGTGCATCTTCCCGTCCACCTTCCCCAGCTCTTCCTCTCCTGCGCCCCCCTCTATTTTTTTTTTTTTGGTCTCCAACACCTGCTTCAGCTCCCGCAGCGTCTGCGCATCCAGGCCCGTGCTACGGCTCACGTCCCTGTCGAATAAATAACAGAAGACAGCCCAAAATGAGTTCTCATTGAGATTTACTTTCAATGATTTTACGCCGCGATCATCTTCCTGTCAGAAGAAAGAAATATCTTTCTCTTACCCTAAATGGAGGTTGAGACGGTCCGAGGCGCCTGGGGCAGAGTCGCCACCCGCGGGCCTCTTGAGTGCTCCTGCTTGGGAGACGACGATGGCCGCTCGGGAAAGCAAGCGGCTTTGTTCAATCTGTTAACACATGACACACAAAATGGAAAAAGAAAAGAGAGAACGTGACGACAAACTTCATAAACGCCCAATTCTCTATCGTTTTCGTGTTCTCTTCTCTTCTGTGACCTTACCTGTTTGGAGGTGGCAGTCTCCCCCCGCAAGTACTTGAGCAAGTTGTCGAAGTCCAATTTACTGACAAAAGACTGTTGCTTCAACACCCCGCCCATCGTTCGTAGATACTGTTGATACGGCATGTGAGCGTGGTCAACCAAAATGACGAGTTCGCCTAGCTTGTAATAGCCTGTCGATTAAGGGGTGGGATGGTGGAAGGGGGGGGAAGGAGAGGGGGCTTAACCCGGGGCATAGAAAGAGACCAAAACAAACGAGAGGCAGGACAAATACACAAAGCAACAGGAAGGGATGGAGGAGAGGTAGATGACCCTCTGTGAGATCCTTTAGTGTACTGAGGATTGCGTACCTTGTCGATTGGCAGGCCGCCAGGCAGTCTCCTCCTCTTTCTTGAACCGCACGTCCCCAAATACCACCTCGTCGCCCTCCTCCTTCCACGTGCGCCCGGATGACACAAACTCTCGAAGCACCGAGAGAGGATCCCCCATGATGATGCTTGGTCGTTTGCCAGCTTTTGGATGATTGGCTCGTCGTCCTTGACCTACGCTGTCGATCGAGCCACAATGATTATGACGAAGGGACAGGCTGCTCGTCTTTTGCTGGTGTTCACCCTATCTAAATAAGCAGCCGATTCCCCAGAGTGACAGCCGGTAAGATCAAGTCTTCTGAGTGAACTGTGAGCGTGGAATGCGTTGGTTAGCGAGATACTGGCTGGGTTGTTTTGTCTCGTGTTGCAGTGCAAGCTATGATGCTAAGGAGGATCTCGTCGACCTCCTCCCTCCCGTTGCGTCGGGTCCCTGTTCTCCATCCCATTCTATCTTTTCCAATCAGGAAGAGCAAGAACAATGCCACCACGCACAGGCCGTCATTATTTTTCTTTGCGTTCCTGTATACGCGCGTCGCGCAATCATAGAAGGAAGCCAATACATTTCTTTTCCTGCCCTCACTCGCCCTCTGCTCCTCCAAAATGCTGCTGCAACGTTTCGAACATACATAAACAATACGTGGGTAACCTTATACATAATCCCCTTCTCCTGTTTCAAACCGCCCGATGTCCGCGTTGATCTCGGCGCACCCCATTCTACTCCAACGTTTTTATACTGGTTGCGGAGTTGCTGTCATTCCGTCTGTGGTTGCTGCTGCAGCTGCTGCCTGTTGTTGCTGCTCCTTCAGCTGCAGCACATCTTTAGGTGTCTGCTGCTGAGAGAGCACCTGCGTGGCTATTGCACCCTTCTTCTTGATCGTTTGAATGACACCAATTATTTCATCCCCTTCCGAGTCCTCCTCCACCCCAAAAATATCAGACAAAGCATTCTTGCGCATGTCATCCATCATCAGATCCACCTCCTCCGGCGACACCCCCATCTTCCGCAACACCCGCCCTCCAAAGGGCAAGCTGAGCAGAACAGAATCTTCGGGCAAGATGGGCACCATCGCTGAAACTTCCAACGTGTTCTGGAGGCGCTTCTGGTGGGCCATGTCAGCAGCGCGGGCAAATATGGGCATTTTCGGGTAGAGCTTTCGAAGGGTCACCACTGCCTTGTTGGTCGAGCTCATGTCATTGGTTGTCACCACCACTGAGCGGGCCTTATCCACATTAAACGAACGCAAAACTTCAGGCCTGCTCACGTCCCCAAAAAAGACGGGCAAGCCGCGGTTGCGGGCTTCGATGACCTTGGCCGGGTTCACGTCAAACGCCACGTAAGGAATAAACTTCTTATCAAGCAAATCACACACCATTTTCCCAATCCTCCCATATCCACACACTACCACGAAGTCACTCTGCGTCGCCTTGATCACCTCCCCCTCGGCATCTGCCCCGACATAGTGCGAAAAACCATACTTGTTCTCGATCCGCTCCGAAATAGCATTCCCCATCTCATCCAACACGGGCGTCACCGCCATCGATAACGCCACAGTTGTCAACAACAGCTTGGCCATGGGCGGGGCCAGGATTCCCAGCGCCTTGGCCATGCCAAATGCAACAAATGCGAACTCCCCCCCCTGCGACAAGAGTAATCCCACATGCTGCGCATTCGACAGACTCAGCCCGAACGCTAAGCAGAGCGTCGTCAATATCGTAGTCTTCAACATTAGCAACCCCCCTAGCAGACCCATAATTGTGGGAAATTGCGACCGAATCAACTCAATATCAATCTCAAACCCGACCGTCATAAAAAACAACCCAAGCAACAACCCTCGAAAGGGGGCGATGTCGGCCTCCACCTGATACCGGTACTTCGTCTCTGACAGCAACACACCCGCAAGGAAAGCCCCCAACGTATTGCTCAACCCTAATCCCTCCGTAAGATTCGACATCGTCAAAACGGTAACCAGAATCACAGCCAAGAAAGCCTCGTGACTCTTACTATTCGCCACAAAATTGAAAATCTTGTCCAGCAGATACTTCCCGAACAACAAAATGACCGCAAATGCCAAGCCTGCCTTACACGCTGCCCATCCCATAGCCCACGCCATCGCACTTCCCCCCCCAGCCGTCAACAAAGGGGTCACCACCAGCAGAGGTACGACCGCCAGGTCCTGAAACAAAAGCACTCCAAACGAAGCCCGTCCGTGCCGCGTGCCCAAGCTGTCTTTGTCCCGCAAGAGCTGCAACACAAAAGCCGAGGACGACAGTGCGAGCGCCCCCCCCACCACGACACTTGTCGGCCCCGGCAATCCCAGCATCCGCGAGATGATAAAAATAGCCACCGCACTGAATGAGAACTGCGCAAAGCCCAACCCAAACACGTCGCGCCTCATAGAAATCAGCCTTTCCACACTTAATTCCAGCCCCATTTCAAACAAGAAAAACACAATTCCCAGCTCCGCCAAAGCCTCCGTCGTCTTGATATCATTCACGACCGACAATCCCCTCGGTCCCAAAATCATCCCCGTGAGCAAAAAACCCAAAATAGGTGACGTCTTCAGACGAGTCATAATCGGAACAACCAAAGTGGTGCTCAATAACAACACTAAAGTATCCCGTCGGGGCCCCTCAAAAGTGTGCACGAAATTCTTGATGCTGCTTTGCAGTAGCTTGGCAATCCGTTTTTGAAAGGCAGGCTGCTGGGCCGCCACTGTCGTGGCTGCGATCATGGCTAGTGGCACACCAGCAGCTGTGGCTGCTTTCATTCCGGACCAAGTCGACAAGGAATAGGAGGATGGGGAGAAGGAGCTTTCTACTGCTGCTGCCTTCTTTGACGCCGCTCGCTCCCATAACGGACGGAAGAAGGCCGTGAAGAACCCGACTATTCTTTGGGCTGCCAGTTGTCGCCGTGCTCGTCGGCGTTGAGAGTAGGCCTCCACACGCACCGCCGTCCTTTGCTGCGCAGCCAGGGCCTTTTGGGAGAATCTTCGGATAAACGAACGAAAGCCTTTCTCTTGCTGATTTTCCAGGTCCTTCGATGCGTAGACATTGCTCCTCCAGCCCCGTGAGTCGACACTGATGCTGCTGGTGATGCTGCTGCTGCTGCTGCTGCTGCTGCTGCTGCTGGACACCCATCCTCCCCTGCTAGTGCTGGTGTCCAAACCCCTTCTTTTGGGGGTCAAGCTGGCTGCGAAGGAAGATGGCAGTGGCAATGACTTCAATGAAAAAGCCCAGCCACCTGCAAATGTGTGAGAAAAGGAGGAAAGCAATGTGGTAAGACGAGAGCTCCAGGACATACCAATCTCGAGGTCGTTTCAAATCTTCTGCCGCTTGTGGCGCCGACCATGCAGGTTATCCGCGCATGCCAAGCGCATCTCATTCTCTGCTCATTGTAACGGAACATGAATGACCCGCGTTGGGTGCCGGATACGTGGGGGCGGGCTGCCTGTACCACAACATCGCTTCATTCACCCTCACCCCTTCCTCACGTCACACGTATGCGTCCTGACCCCCTCGGCTTCCTACTTTGACCAGTCTCCACGCGTACCTGAGACGACGAGCAGAGCCAATAGTACAGCAAGGTGGTAGCCCCTCATGCCGCCCATGGGTGGGACTGCGTGCAGTCTTTCCCCTGTGTGCGTGGGAAAGAGAACGTGAGATGGATGATGAGCGACGGGGTGCATGAGACCTTGTTTGAGCAGGCCAAGCAGGGCGGGATTCAGAGAGACGAGACAGGGAAAACAAAGAACACGACTTAGTATGCCAGTATAACTTCTATAGATTCATGCTACATCGTGAATGCAACGCATGGAGGGCACTGACATGCAAGGACCTTTGCCCGTGCCCGGAGGGTGGAGGGGGCCTGCCCAGGCGGGTGTTGACGGTCGGTTGCATCAGCAGATGCTGATGACTCGTGCACCCCCCCCTCCTTTCCTTTCTTGTCACCTGTGGGCAAAGCCATGAAAACACGTGGACTCTCTTCTCATGCGCCCCCCCCTCCACACCTTCTCTCACAAAGAACAAACCATTGAAACCTTGGAACTGGAGGAGGCCAGCAACCAGGCGTCGTCAAACGAAAGGAATCGCCGCGGCCCCCGAGGACAATCACGCCTTTGCCTTGCTTGAACGCCCAAAAGAGCGCGGAGTGGACTCTGTAGGGGCCTACGACGCAAGGTGAGAACATGAAAGGTTTGTAAATGATTGTGGTGGGCTTTTTAAGTATTCGTGATAGCAACGTCTGGACCAACACACCAACACATCACACATGCTCTCAAGCATAAGTACGGAAGATGGAGGAGGAAGACGATGGAGGGGTGCGCGCACCACAAAGGAGCACCGCACGACTGCAGCCGCCGCCACCACCAGATGATGATGACGAAGAGGAGTGCCGTGTGTGCCGGGAGAGCCACGGGCTGCTGTTTCGACCTTGCAAATGCGCGGGGAGCATTCGATATACGCATCAAGAATGCCTGCTCCAGTGGCTTCAGCACAGCGGTAAGGACTGCTGTGAATTGTGCAAACACAAATTTCACTTTCAGCCCGTGTACGCCAAGGATGCTCCCGTGCATATTCCGGCAGGACAAGTCCTGGCCCGTTGTCTCCGGAAGGCCACTTGCGAGTACCTACCTTTCATGGCGCGCCTCGTTATGGCAGCCGTGCTCTGGTTGGGCGTGGTCCCCTGTACCACGAGCTGGATCTATCGCATTTGGATCCACCGAGCGAGCCTGTTAATACCCGATTTGATGCGACGGAGGCTGCACGGGGGAGGTGGCTCGATGCTGTGGAACGACGCGGTGTCAGGGATGATAATCGCGAGCTTCATCATTTTTTCGTTTTTGAGCCTCATGTCCTTTGCGGACTTTTTGCGGTTTCATTGGGACATTCGGGATGGGGATGTAGGGGAGGGACTGGAGGAGGAGATGATGCATGCCGGAGGAGAGGGCGCTGACAATAACAATAATAATCTCCATAATAACGTGGATGTTGCCGCCGCAGCGGTTGGAATAGGTCCCCTCCCCCCTCCTGAGGGTGGCAACGCCAATCAAGAGGGAGTAGCTGATGCGGCCGCTGCGCGGCAGCCCCAAGCACCTCCAGCAGAAGAGATGCCGCAACGTATGTTTTTAGACAACAACAACAACAACAACAACAACAACAACAACAACAACGATGCGGCGGGCAACGATGCTGATCTGGAGGTGGAGCTTCACGTGGCGATCGACGAGCTTATGGGCATCCGTGGGCCGTTTGTGTACCTGGTGCGGAACATTTTGTGGTTGGTGGCTTTTAATGGGGCCTACCTCGGCCTGTTTGCCTTTATCCCCTACAGCGTCGGAGCCGCAGTGGTTGGAGCCGCGGAAAAATACGTCGAGACTCCCCTAGGGCTGTGCACATTACGATTTTTAGTCCCCCGCTCGATTTGTGACCTTGCAGCGGAGATCTCCCAGGCGGCGGCCCAGGACGAACATACCCTGCAATTGCCGGATCTCGGCATCATGTTTCTGGGCTACATGCTCATGTCGGCCATGGTCTTCACCTGGCGCACTATCGTCTCGGCCGTCTGCCAGCGCGTTGCCGTAACTGCCCTCCCGATGCTGGGGAAAGTCATGCGTGTGCTGGAATGTACGGCTGCAGTCGTCAAAGTAGGCGTGCTCCTTTTCAGTAAGATGGCCATGTGCCCCTTGCTTCTCGGCCTGTGGCTGGACGCGGCCACGGCACGAGTCGTCGGACCCGACCACGCAGCACGTGTCCTCTTCGCCACAGAAAACCTGGTGGGTGCGTTGCTCTTGCATTGGGTCGCGGGGATAACCTTCATGCTTTTCGTGACTGTCTCAGTGCTCCAGCTTCGGGAGGTACTCCACCCCGACTTACTCGCCCGCATAATTCGCCCCCAAGAACCTCAGCCCGATCTCCTTGGCAGCCTTCTCCAAGAGTCCGGTCTCACCCACGCTCGTCGCATGGGTATCTCCCTTGGGATCTATGTCATCCTTCTCCTTCTCTTCATCTATCTCCCGGCAGAACTTCTTGGTCTTGCCGGGGTCGATGCTGCCACTCAAGGTCCGCTTCGCCTCCGCACATTCTACCTTGCACCCCAACTACAGATTCCTTTAGAACTCATCCTCTTCCACCTGGCCATGCTCGCCTTTCTCGAACACACCAAGAGCACCATTGGCCGCCTGCAATACCTGTGGCTCCGACCCTGGTGCCAAGCCCTCGGCCTCACCCGTTACTTGCTCCCTCTCACCCGTTCGCCACCCGGGCAGTCAACAACAGAAAGAGCAGTAGCAGAAGCACCAGCAGGTGAGGAAAGAGAAGACACACAGCAGCAGCAGCAACAACAGCAACAACAATTACAACAACAATTACAACAACAACAACAACAACAACAACAACAACAACAACAACAACAACAACAACAACAACAACAACAACAACAACAACAACAACAACAACAAGTAGAAGAAAAAGAAGAGGAGGAAGAAGAAGAAGAAGAACAACAGCAGCAGCAGCAACAGCAGCAGCAACAAGTGCAAGCGCCTGTTGAGTATCTTTTAGGTCCGCCCGTCCAACGACATCCGATGGAGTGGGATGAGGACGTGGGGTATGCTTACACTCGTTGGGCATGGGGTGATGAGCCTGTGTCGGAATTGGAGCGAAGCGTGGCGCCGCGGGCCTGCCCTTCTTTGTGTTGGATGCGGTTGGTGATCCTTTTGGTGGCGTCGTGGATGGGGATTTTGCTTCTAGTGGGAAGTTTTTTGCTACTCCCTTTGCTGTTGGGTCGGGCGGGCTTCGCGTTGCTGCGAGTTCCGGTTCAGTTTTATCATGACCCGTTCGCGTTCGCCCTGGGGGCGGCTATCTGTTGGACTGCACACAGGTGGCTCACGCGTCTGCAGCGGCGACTTATCCTGGCGGACGTACGTGCTTGGGTAGCTCATGCGTCGTGGCCTTCCGCTAGGGCGGCAGTGGCGGTGGGTGTGTTTGTGGTTTTGTGGATGGGTCTCGCGCCCTTATTGCTGGGGTTGTTGTTTGATTTGGCCCTGGTGTTGCCGGTGAAGACGTGGGCGGAGGAGGGACTGGGGAGTTTGAGCATCGGGGCTGATTGGTTGGTGGGCGTCGTGCTTCTGCATCAGTGGGCTTACCTGGCGGCTGTCGGGATGGTGGATGGCGCGTGGTTTCCACGTCTGGGAGGGGAGGTGCCACGAGCAGCAGGAGCAGGAGAAGCAGCGGGAGCAGCAGTTCGAGAGGAAGATGAAGGAAGCGTGAACCAAGCTGCAGTAGCCGCGACGGTGGAGGCGTTGAAAGAGGTCTTTTTCATGTGGGATTGGGAAAGTCATGCAACTCTGAGCAACCTTGTCAAACCCTTTGTCTGGCCCCTCACCATCCATCTACTGGAGTTGGTAGCCGTGCCTGCCAACGCCGCGTTTGCCCTTGTCTACGTACGAGATAGAGCGCCGGAGCTTTTCTCCATCGCGGCCTTACCGTCTCCGGATGCTATCTCTACGGCGGAGTTGCAGATTTTGTGTTTTCGTATGACGGCTGTGGCGTGGGTGCTGGGTTTGCTTTGTAGGAAGTGCATGGTACCACTTCGTCGATGGCTGGCTTCCATTCAGGCGGCTGTGCGAGATGAGAAATACCTGGTGAGATTGGAGCTGGTCAATCACACTTAGTCGAACGGGTGAGAGCAGACAGATTAATGAAAGAGTGCATAAAAAGTGGGTCGAGGGAGGAGGAATGATCGTGTGATAAAAAGTAATGCACCGAGAAGGGCTTTGTGATAAAAAGTAATGCACGGAGAAGGGGAGTGGAAAAGTATTGAGAGAGGGATTTTTGTTGTACACAGGCATGTCGCAGTAAGTAAAAGCAGCCCATCCCAGCACGAAGAAAACAAGCTGTCAGGGGCAAGATGGATACGAGTGATAGAAGAGAGGGTAAATTTTTGAAGCGACTTTCACGTTTTATGGGAATAATTCCATCAAAGAGGGCAGTGCAGGGCAGGGCTACCCACACTGCAACGAAGGAGGATGCGTGCGTGATTTGGCTATAGAGAGAGATAGAAAGAGAGGATTGTACAAAACGACAAGAAGAAATAATGCAAACTTACCAATTTCTTGAAAGAACAGAAGCTTCGTGAAAAAAACAACTTCGCAGAGTATATCAATCATCATCAATCACAGTCTTCCTTCATATTCGATACTCTTCCGCTCATAAGCGACTTGCGTCCTCCTGCGCTCCCATCGAAGTCAAGAGCTTGTGCAGCCGCATTACCGTGATCTTCGATTGTTCTGCCGCCGCCACGGTCAATTCATAGCCCGCTTCGTTGCACATACGGGCTTTCAATAAGGTAAGCATTTCATCAGCCGTCTTGCCCGTGGCACACACCAAAAAGATGTACCCGAAACGTTCCTTGTACAACCTGTTGTGCTTCGCCAGGCTTTGCAATATCTCTTCGCTTGCACCTATTGTCCCTTTTTGTTCGTCTGCTTCCCATGCCGGACAATCTGTGCCGCTAGTGACCATGGCCGCCGCCTCGTATTTCTGATCATGTTGTGGAGAAATAAAAAATATACAGGTGGGTTGCGTTCCTGCAAAGGGCGCATTGAAAAGTCTTCCAAACAGGAAAATTCGATAAATTGCATGGCACAATGACTCACCCTTTTCAAAGCCGCCGCGTCTCCAATGCATGGGTGAGCGGAGAAGGCCTCAAGGTAATCGGGTTTGGACAGGGACCACCAGGCCTTGTCCATAGCTGTCAGGACAGATGCCGGCGAAGTGTGGGGGAACGTCTTGGCCACGGCCTCTACCCAAACATGGGACCCGCAGATGCGGAGAAGCTCGGTCTTCAGATCTGTCACTGGCAGGACATTCAGCTTGGCCAAGCCGTCTAGCTTGACCTTGTGATGAGGGATGGGAAATGAAGGAGAGGCCGTGTCAATCATAACATAAAGGGGAGCGCTGGTCAGCCATTTTTTCCCACCCCTCTTCTTACATGGTCTTCTGTTCGCATGTAATGGATGTGTGCTAGAGTCACGAAGAGTACCTGTGTGTTGATGTTCACATTATTAGGGAGTGCGCTTCTAACGGCAGCAGGCGGGCGTTAGCATCCTGAGTGCTCCGGCATGTCATGCATACTATAGTAACCGCGCTCCACAACGCTTGCCCATAAATTCGAGCACATTCTTGCTATTTAGCCGCTCCTACTGAAGCCCGCCCTACCCCTGTTCTATGCCCACAAGAACAGAGGCAAAGCAGTAGCAGCTCGATCGATCGAGACATCTCCCGCATCTCCCACAGCCTTTCCTTGAGCTTGAGTCAACAGCGCGCCGCTGCTCCCCACAGCACAACTAAAACAACAACTACCACCAAAACTATGGCGTACCCAAACCTCGCAGACCTCCACGCACTGCAGCTCAAGCTTTACATCGGAGGCCAGTTCATGGAGGCACCGTTGACCATGCCGGTCATCGACCCTGCCAGTGAAGAATTGATTGTGAACGCCCCTGCAGGTGAGAAGATGAGAGGAACAAAGCCGCAAGAACCTCCCCTCAAACTCACAAACATCCCCATGTTCTCCCTCCTCTCCACTTCTCATCCCCATATTAGCCACCGAATCTCACGTGAATCAAGCCGTAGAGGCCGCCCGCGGGGCCTTTCCCTACTGGTCCTCGCTCAGCGGCGCCGATCGTGCGAAGTACTTGGACGCCATTGCCCAAGCCGTCAAGCGCCACAAGCCTGAGCTGGCGGAGCTAGAGTCCCGGGATAATGGCAAGCCCCTACCTGAGGCAATGTGGGACTTGGATGATGTCAGCGGCACCTTTACTTACTATGCTGGTCTTGCCCGCGAGCTCGACGGGAAGCAGTACGAGCCCGTCACGGATCTCCCGCCTGGTGTGGACTATACGGCCTCCTTGCGATACGAAGCTGTAGGGGTAGTCGCGGCCATCGTGCCTTGGAACTACCCCCTCTTGATGGCCACCTGGAAGCTGGCTCCCGCCCTGGCGGCCGGCTGTACGGTCGTACTTAAGCCTTCGGAGGTGACTCCACTGACGGCTCTTGCCTTTGCGAAGGTGTTAGAGCAAGTTGGAATGCCTGCGGGGGTGGTCAATATCGTGACTGGTGGACCGGACATTGGATCGATATTGTCCAATCATGATGCAATTGACAAAATTACGTTTACGGGCTCCGTACCGACGGGTATCAAGATTATGACGGCTGGTACGTGTTTTTGGTTTTAACTAGAGTGGAAGAGAGTGAAAGGGAAGATAACGTGTTTGTCATCTTATTCTGGATGCGTAAGGTGATGTCGTTTCAAGCAGTGTAAATCGCTCATCTTTGAACGCTACTCTACATATACGGACACAATCTCACACTTGGCACGCACGCCATTGTCTCGTTAATTCTTTCCTCTCTTTGCTACAAATACAGCGGCTAAGGGCATCAAGAATATTACCTTAGAACTCGGTGGCAAAAGCCCAGCCATCGTATTTGACTCGTGCGATCTCGTCCGCACCGTAGAATGGGTCATGTTCGGGTGCTTCTGGACAAATGGACAAATCTGCTCTGCAACTTCTCGCCTACTAATCCAAGATAAAATATACGAGCAATTTATCGAGAAGCTCGTGGAAGAGACCAATAAAATTAAGGTTGGCAACCCGTTGGGGGAAGGCGTGAGGATGGGGCCTCTGGTCAACAAGAGCCAATACGAAAAAGTTCTTGGTTTTGTGAGCCGGGCAAAGGCAGAGGGGGCTACTGTTGTCGCGGGGCGAGAGCGGCCGATAGATTGCCCAAGGGGATATTTCATGCGGCCCACAATTTTGACGGGGGTAACGACCTCGTCTGAGGTTTGGTGCAACGAGATTTTTGGGCCGGTCTTGTCGGTGTTGTCATTCAGCACCGAGGAGGAGGCTATCAGGTTAGCTAATGATACGGAGTTTGGACTGGCGGGTGCGGTATTCTCGGGGGACGTGGCACAGCTGAATCGGGTGACAGAGCAGTTGCGGGTGGGATGCGTGTGGAGGAATTGTAGCCAGCCTTGTTTTTCACAACTGCCCTGGGGGGGCATGAAGCGGAGTGGGTTGGGAAGAGATTTAGGTAGGGAGGGCTTGAAATCTTATTTGGAGACGAAGCAGATTGTCACGCATGTAACGGCCAATCCTCTGGGTTGGTATAATATCTCGAAGCTCTGAAATTGAGAGGGTGGTGGAATAGAAGACTAGTAAAACGCAAAGATCAATTAGACGAAGAAGGATTTGAGAAAAGTCAATTAGACGAAGAGGGATTTGAGAAAAGCGTACGATTGTCACGTACGATCTGTTCAAATGTGATCATTTAACAATTTTGAAATGTTGGAATGCTACTACACGGGTCGATAAATTCTGAGTCTGAATAATCAAAAGTGAAGAAAAAGATGAAAATGAAAGGCAACTATTTTCAGCTTCATTCTTCAGCGTGCGGGAATCTTTGGACACACTCTTTACTTTTCATTTGGATGATCTTTCCCCTCTGAGAATGCATACGTGCTGTGCGTATGCTTTAGTCCCGAAGACTTACTTCACATACATCCGCATACATCCATAAATCCGAAAAAAATTATTGCTTGTAAATCATCGATTCTACAGTAGGAAGCTAAAGAGCAGGGTGTAGCCTAATAACACACCCAGCATCCGATAATTGATCAAACGTTCCATGGCATGACGAACGTGGTGCCACACATTCTTCTCCTGTGTCGGCTGAATGTCCTTGCGCATCAGCCGTGACTGCGATTTAAGTTCAAAACAACTCTCGATGCCCGCAATTACACTGAGATCATCAGCCCCGACACACTTCTGCTGCTCCCGGAATGGCAAATGCTTCTGCTCGGGGGAACTCGTCGGATCCGCTCTATTCACTATGATCGGCGTTATCACATTTGGGTCCTTTGCTCTGGGGATGGCAATGTCGGCAGGAGGGGGTTTACTATTCTCTCGACGGGGCTCTAGCGAGATGTGAATATCAGTGGCTCTCTGTCTCTGAAGCAGTGGCGCAATGCCGAGAGCTTCCTGCTCAGATAAGAAATTGACAAGACCCGTAACAAAAAAGACCGAAATCGAAATCAGGAGTAGTAAGTAAGCTCTAGAGGAACAATTGCGCGGGTTGACGCACTCGATCTCCTGTGTCCTGAAATGGAAATCCCACCCCAGATTCAGTCCCATTCTCATCTCCCCGTCATTCTCCCCTTCCTTGGGGTTCACATTTCCTTCCTCATCCTCCTCCTCCTTCTTCTTCTTCTCGTCCTCCGCCTCCATCTCCCTTTCTTCCTCTTCTGCTATGTCACCTATCAAACTCTTCTTAGACACACTCAAATCTTGCTCGTCTATGCCGGAATCATGGTCAAAGCACACAACATCCTCTTCTTCGTCCCTCTCATCCTTATCCGATCCCTGCTCATCCGAAGGGCGAATTGATCCGTCCAACGAATTCCTGTCATCTTGCTGGAAGCGATCCTGGATTGGGGTAGGGAGGAAGAGCGGAGTCGCTGGCGATAAGGTAACGATAAGTTCGTCTGCAAAGGAGACGCGCTTGCTGCCTAGGACCGTGTGTGTGAAAGAGGGAGGTAAAATAAGATGGAGGAATTCGTATTTTTGGATTCTGCTTTTTTGTACTTACGGGAAGAAAAGGAATGCCCATTGCAGTTCGCAATGATGCCCTTGCGGGTGCTGTTGCTACCTTGAATGGTGCTGGTGTTTTCGTCGTCGCCTTCGTAGTGGTCCTCATTCTGGTTGAATTGGGCGGCAGCGCGAGTGTTACAGTCTAGATATTGCTCCGCGACATTCCCGCCCTCATCCAATCTCCCATCTTCTGCAGCGGCTGCTGCTGCTGGATCTGCTGCAGCCGCCGCTTGATCAATCGCTGGAATGACTGCATCCTCCTCCCTCATGTGATCTAAGTTCGCCAATCTGTGATTGAGATCCTGCTGGAAGAGAATCATTGGGCTCTTAGGGCTGGCCAGCCCCCCCACCAGCAACCTATTGTTGGCGTGGGCCTCGGCAATCAAGTGATAGTCCGTGGGCGACATCACATTCATCTTGTGCCGAAGCATCTGCTCGGCCCGCCGGCTGGCGCTGTTCGCATCTCGGGAGCCGCTGTTCGGCCCCGTTCCATCGCTTCGAATGGAGCTGCTCGTGGAGCCATCGTCTGAAGAGAGTTCCCAGGCCACTGGACGGGACTGTGTTTAATGGATGGAAACGAAGAAGAGAAATTATTAGGACTTGTGAGTATAAGAATGAGTAGTAACACTTAATCCGAAGGCCCTAACGGTGTCACATACCAGTGCTGCTTGCAGCGCCGCATCTTTGAAGCGGGGGTTATTCTCCAATTTAAATTTCAGCAATTTTTGGTGGAGCTCTTGCTGGCTGTCGGACGAGGAAGGTTTTGTGACCGGCGGACCTCCTTCCCCTGCTGCTGCTGCAGCAGCAGTACTGCCCGACAGGCGCTTTCTTGCAGGCAGCGGTGAAGTAAATGACGCCGAAGTCAACGGGGAGATCAACAGGGACTGGGAGGTCACGGAGGAGCTGTTGCTGCTGTTGCCGCTGTTGCTGCTGCCGCGTCGCGTGTGCCGGGGCATGGATGCTTGGAGGATCGGATGATCGCGCAAAAGTCGACTCTGCGTCTCTTTTGTGAGCCTGTGAAAGGCCTGTACACCTTGCTCTGGATATTTGCGGGTGAGCATCAAGAAGCTTTGCGTTGACCACTCGCGGTGGAACCTGCTTGTGGACATGATGTCGAGTGCAAGACGCTGTATATGTTGGGGGGCAGGGGGGGAATCGAAATGAGTTGAAAGGAGCGTAAGTGAGTAAGGACCGACAGATACAGAAGAACTTCAAGGAAGGCGAGGCAAGCTCGAGAAGGAAAAGAGGATTCGACGGAAGCATAGAGCAGAGAAACCAAAAGGAGCATCGTGTGGGAGTAATCACATCACACGCCACTATACACGCCTCACCTCCCGGAGGGCCGCCATGTGCGCCTTGACGGAGGACGGGGGCCACTTCTCAATCGCAATTTTGATGAGCTGATAAAGCTGACGCCGAGTATTGCCGTTCATGGCATCCAAAATCAGTGCAAGCAAGCGCCCTTCCGCTTCGTAGCAGTGGGAAACAATAGCACACATACCCTGATAGGCTGAGCTGTTCACGGCACCGTCCCCCTTCTCCAGGCATGCCAGCAAATCAGGCGTCACGATCATAGCAAATTCAGCACCACGGTACGTCCATCCGCGAGCTAAAAGAGAGACAAAATTGCAGGCCTCGCGACAAAGCGGCTCGTCCTTGACGCGATCGAGATTTAGGAAAAAGGCCAGAACCTTGCCGAGCGCCACCATGACATCCGGATCGGCCACCTCTGCTTTCTCTCTCAAAATCTTGTAGAGCTTTTGAACGCGCCTCAGCAGGTTGTGCATGGAGGTCAGATCTCCACGCCGGGATTCATCTTCCACCTGTTAAAAGAAGTTTGATTGAGATGTGTATGAGTGAGAAGATGTACATACAAATATAAGCCAGGTTCATCGGCACATTTTCCTCCTTCTTGTCTAATAGGGGAGAACGAGGAAGTGAATGAATGACAAGGTACTCACCAGAAGTGTCAAGTTGTCCAAAGCCAACGTGAAGCCGACCAAATCAAAGCCCCGGTTGCTTATATTGGTGGTAGGGGTAGTGGTGTCATCGGCATCTGCCGCGTCCATGTTTGCCTATGCGGGTAAAAAAACGAAAGAATTTGTAATCCAACTTGGACATGGCATATGTGGGGCATGTAATGTGCAACTTCTCGTTGTAGACATTGCTGTCTTGGAAACTGCTGGCTGGCATATTTGAAATTAGAATATATGGCATAGAGGGAGACTAAGTAAGGCACCTAAGGACAAATGGACAAAGGACAAATCAATGTCGGCGACACAGGCCAAAAACTCTCGTCAAAATGAAGATTGAAGGGTGTATGCCTCTGGGAACACGTCACAAGTCTAAGGGAAGGTAGGTGCTTGGAAGGACTCCTTAGGACAACCGAGGGGGGGAGGTTCCTTCGGCGATGATGTGTGAAGACGAGATTGACGAAAATGGGCATACATGTGTGTCAGAGCCGCACAGCACAGGCTCCAAGTTTGTTCCAGTGCAGAGGATTTGAGCTCTTTTCCCCTTGGAGTAGATCCTGCAAGGTCTAGAGTTGGCCTGTTTCGGCACGTGTCAAAAAATCCTTAAATGAAACACGGTGCTTTGCCCTGATGAAGTCAATGTTATATTTCATCAATATATTATTATGTGTGGAAAACCCAAGGCCTGCAAACCACTCACGGCTTCCTCACTGTGCCGTTTGCCCCCCCCCACCCCACGACTCACTGCGTTTGATCACTCTTGTTACGTAGAAAAGAGATTAAACGTGCCTCGTTTTGGCACAGTGTGTAACTGTGGTCAAGGATGGGAGGAGGCGGTCATCAGAAGCGTTGGTTGTGGGCTTTTCCACCATCCGCCTCCTGACTTGCCTTCTTTCGTCTCTCCGTTGCCTCACGCTAGTTTTTTGTCGTATGTCTTTGACATTTACTCACTCTTATCTATCCATATACATCCGCACATGACCGCAGGGTTTCTTGCTTCCTGAGGAGAGCGTCAATTGTTGTTCGAGTCAGTCATGGTGGTAAGTCGCGGGGGTCTACTCGATGGAGGGAGGAGAAGAGAATGAGGGGTGGATTGGGATGATCATGGTTTGCTTTGTGGGGGCAACGATGCCTCTTACGGTCTTGCAGCCCTGCTTCTTTGTTGTTTAGGGTTATTGATAATGGTGTGCTGTTGCTATGGTGAGGTATGGGTGTTGCGGATTGACCTACCAAGCCTGGCCCCCTCGCTTCGTCCATCCACTGCATCATCTGCCCTTCGAAAAGTCATTTCATGTCCCTGTGCATGTCCGCGCCCTCTGTTTCCATGTTCTGAGCACCTTTCCCCCTTAATGTTGCGCTGCATGCCCACACGTGCACGGTTTCCCCCGAACTTAAGTCTCTCTCTCCCCCTCCCAAGCAATCGCGGCTCCGTCAGTACCAGGTAGTGGGACGGCACGTGCCCACTGAGGCTCACCCCAACCCCACGGTGTTTCGGATGAAGATCTTTGCGCCAAACGAAGTAGTGGCCAAGTCCCGCTTCTGGTACTTTCTGCACCAGATGCACAAAATGAAGAAGACCACGGGCGAGATTCTGGACGTCAACGAGCTTGTTGAACGCAACGCCCGCATCGTCAAGAATTACGCCATCTGGCTCAAATATGACTCCCGCTCCGGCACCCACAACATGTACCGCGAGTATCGTGACTTGACTCTCACTGGCGCCGTTGACCAGCTCTACTCGGAGATGGCGGGTCGCCACCGTGCTCGGTTCCGCTCTATCCAGATCATTCGCACGGGGGTCGTGACCGCCAAAGACGCCAAGCGCACACACACTATGCAGTACCATGTACGTATCTAGCACAGTCGGCCGCTTTTGAATGAGAGGAGGGGACAGGAAGGGTGCCATGGTGTGTGTTGATATTGACAGCATCATACATAGTGTGACAGCATCATCCATAGTGTAGTGTCTGCATTTTTTCCCTTTAAGCTGCCTCTGCGCCCAATCACCCACGCATCACACTTCTCTCTTTCCTTTCCTCTTCCATTTTCACAGAATTCAAAGATTAAGTTTCCGTTGCCCCACCGCATCCAGCGACCGCCCACCAAGAGCCTGCGTGGCGTCTACAAGGCCGTTCGACCCAACACCTACTTCCACTAGATCTCCACGTCTCCCTCTCCCTCTTTCCGCCTTTCCGGTCGGGAGCTTAAATAGGATGGAATGGATGCGGCAGCAGCAATGCGAGGTAACGGACGGGTTACAGGGTGTGAGCGATGCGGGGGCCTGGCATGGCATGGGAGGGAGGGAGGGAATGGTGCCGTTTAGACGGGCACTTTAACGGTAGTAACAAAGAAAAAACCAAAACCGAGTCTTTTCGTGATGCACACACGAATTTTATTGAATATTTGTCTGTCTGTGTGTATCATTGGGTCTATCACTCTCCGGTGTCTTGCCCACTGACCATTTCTTTTGACTCTCAGGCATCCAACAACCCCAAGAAAACTGCCAAAGCCTTTCCATCGCTTTGTTGTTTCGGACGCATCGTGACCATTGGAAATAGTTTTTGGTATCTATCTATTTATTTAGTTCGTCTCGCGTACTCTTCCTTGTTCCTTGCCTTGCTCCTCCAGGCTTGTGGTGCGAAGCACTTCGATCCTTCCCTCTTGTACCCAATTTCCTTACTTTCTCTCTTTCCTATTCTCTCCCTGTGATGCATGTCAGTCACACCAGCACTCTTAATGAGACCGCCAAGGCAATACCAACCGCACTACCGATCAAGGTGTTCAAAAAGTTGATGAACTCGTTCGTCGCCCACGGGTGCCGTTCATTCTGCAGACTCGCCCCCAGGAGGCTCTCGACATTCGTAGCCACGAAGGCGGCCACCAACACGAGCGGGACAGCATTCAAGCTCATCAACTTCAACCCTACCCCCGCCCCAGCCATGAGAATAGAACCCACCACGCCCGCCACGGTGCCTTCTAGACTGACGGCGCCCTCCGTGCCAGGAGGAACGGGCTTGAGCGTCGTGATAAGGAAAGTTCGTTTCCCGTAGGCCTTGCCAATCTCACTTGCGAAAGTGTCGGACAGCTTGGTGGCGAGCGAAGCAACATACCCGATGAGAAGGATGGGGATCCAGGTGGGAAGGAAGAGGGTGGCGATAGCGCACAGCGTGCCCTGTATATAAATACATACACACACATGTATGTTTCACAGGGTGACTGGGTGAATGGGTTGCAAAATATGACTCGAGGTCCTCCTTGATCTTCCCGCCAGACACAAAACAAAACCTACCGCTGCCGCTGATCCCCAAACATTCTCTGGTCCTCTTGCTCCGCCCCGTTTCTCCGCGATGCCCAACGCCTCCTTCTCCGCCTGCTTCACCTTGGTGACAAGCGACCCAAACACCAAATAGAACACACACAAGGCCCAGCCCCGCCAGCCCAGCGTCGTCCATAGTGACACCCCAAGCACCCAGGCATGCAACAATCCCCACGAGGTCAACCATCGTTGTTTCAATGCCATTCCTAGGATGGCCAGTGCTGAGTTAGTCCACAACCCTCTCCCCGCGTTGGCCGAATACGCCGCAAACTCCGGCAAGCTGGTTAGGGCCAGATGAGAGAGCGCACCGCGTGGCCCCTGTAGCTGACCTTTTGATATCCTTGATGTCTCGGCACATACGTTGGTAATCGTCACAGGTGTTTTAGTGAAGGACAGCGCGGTGGAGGGGAAGGTACCAGCAGGTCGAACAGAGGAGAGGAGGCTCGAGACCTTTTTACCTAGACAACCCCGTGGTCCGCTTAGAAATGCTCCCGTCAAGAAAGAGGCCGTGGCCAGCTGTACAGGAAGAAGAATAAGAGCGGCGAAAGGGAGCAGCGCAAGGAGCAGCAGTGGACGCATGTACAGGAATTTTCTCCTCCGTGGAAGCAGCAGCGTCGAGTTGCAGTTCACTGTAGGCATCTTGACGCCGGTGCGGGCAGGAACGAAGATGAATGCGTGGTCGAGGACGAAAGGTCGGGGCTTGGTCCCCGCTGCCCTAGACGGTACGTGTGGAGCTCTTAATTGTGATGGGATGAGGTGTGGGTCAGACTTTGGGTAGGATGGTGGGTACTGAAGTGTCTAAAGGCTCAGAGAGAGCGTGGAAGGCCACGTCAAGTCACGGAGGAACATCCTTTGAAAGACAGCGATGAGCTTTTTCCTATGGTGTGTGTGGTCTCATGCTGTTTAAGCCATCTCATGACTCTTTCGTGACCAGTTCACTCAAATCACAGGAGCTGATAACTCCTAGCGTGCGACCTAGAACCAAAAGCCAGGGGCACAGCCTCCCATAAAAGATAGCCGCCAAGAGGCCCCTGCCCTACCTTCACAAACCGCAAGAGCCATGAGTAACGAAGACAAGGTACAGCCGGACCTGGTGGTGGGCCACGAAGGTGATACCAACGAGGTGTCATACACGAAGCGGGACCTGCTGATTTATGCCGTGGGCATTGGGTAAGTGTGGGGGCGGGGCTTCTGAGAGCTAGTCGAACCCCGTCGCATCACTCCCCACTCCCCCACTCCCCATCACTCTCATTTAGGTGCAAAAACACACCCGCAGAACTGCCGTTTCTATACGAAGACCATGAGAATTTTGTTGCATTCCCAACATTCCCTATCGTGCTGCCCTTCAAAGGCACGTCCCATGACGTGGTGCCGTTTCCCTCGCCGACGCTTTTCTCCTTCCCCCCTGGCCTTCCCGTCATGAATCCGGCCATGACCCTCCACGCCGAGCAGGTACGAAGCAGAGAAGAGAATAAGCTGACAAGCGCTTCTATCTCCTAGTTGGCGTTGTTGATTTCGTTTGTCTGTTGGTATTGAACGGCAAGGTACAAGCGTAGCCAACTCACCAACCAACCATCCACTCACGCACTCACAGGCTATCTACATCCTCGAGCCTCTCCCCACGAGTGGCGCGACACTGACTACGAAAAGCAAAATTTTGGTGCGTTTTTAAAGTAGTTAGTTTAGAATGAGAGGTCGGGGGGTTTGTCGCAGAGAGAGAATGAGAGAGAGATGGAGGGGGAGGCAAGTATGATTTGGGCGTCGTTCCTTCGTTTCCGTGAAACCCCGCTCATTGTTCATTTGCCAGAAGAAGCATGGTTGAATTCTAGGGCTTTCCGTTCTTCATTAAATTGTCGAGAGGAGTCATGCCATAGAATTACCATACATTTATTGCTACCACTCATCCGTTGACGCCAACTCTTTGAATGAAATTCAACTTTGATTGTACTTCCACCCCTCACTCATTAGTGCTGCTTGGGTGCTGGTGGTCAATGTCATTTACTCGCGACAAATGATGGTCACCACTCATGTCATATCCTTTCTACCCTCAGGGTATCTACGACAAAGGCAAAGGCGCCTTGATGCGGGAAGAAACCCGCTTCACCGACGAGCAAGGTCGCCTCGTCGCGGTCGCCATCTCAGGTAGCTTCCTGCGGGGGGTCACGGGCTTCCAAAGCAAGGGCCCGGAGCTCCCTGCACGCATCATGCCCCCCTCCCGTGCGCCCGATGCGGTGGTGCAAGAGGTGACACTTCCGGAGCAGGCCTTAATTTATCGTCTATCGGGTGATTATAATTCCTTGCACGCCGACCCTGAGATTGCGCAGACGGTGGGTTTCGACAAGCCTATCCTCCACGGCCTTTGCACCTTTGGTCACAGCGCGCGGGCCGTTCTGCAGTGTGGCTTGATTCCTGAGAATAACCCGGCGCTATTACGTTCGATGACGGCACGCTTCTCGAAGCCGGCCTATCCGGGGGAGACCTTGGTGACGAGCTGTTGGAAGATAGAGGGGGTGGGCGGGCAACGCATTGTCTTTCAGACGACCATCAAGGAACGTGGGGTGGTGGTGTTGGAGGGCGGAATGGCCGAGATTGGGGAGGCGGGAATAAGCTTTAGCAAGTTGTGAAGAAAAAGTAAATCGACGTGAATGAGGAATTGAATGAAGTAAGGAAAGAAGTTATTATATTTCGAAATCTTCCTTTCACGCATGTACCGGCGCAGGAGCCTCTCGTATTCATCTGTGTTCCAAGATCACAGAGAGACGTTTTATTCGGACAACATGGATTGTTTACATACATCGTACAGCCCTTGATTCGAAGACAATTGTCCCCATCATCATACAGACAGAAGCGTATGGGAATTTTCCTCTGCCCACCACTACGCATGCTATGGCTTGCCTCCCTAAAACCATAGATGCAGGAAACCGAAAGGTGCCTCCGGATACCGATGTAGCATGATACATGTAACGAATGTGTGGTTGAAGGTGTGTATGTGGGTGTTTTACGTAGCTGTGAGGGAAGCAATGGGTGAATACAAATGCCACACCATTTCAAGACTTTGCAGGTCGGGTCATGTTTATGGGCCACTCGGTGGTTTCAGGCAGCAGCAGTCAGGTGCTTCTTCTCGGCCTGGCCTGGCTGCTCTAGAAGTCTGCTGTGAGTCGCCAGCAATCACTCTCCCTGATTTGCCACCACCGCCACTCCTTCCCACCCACTTAATCACTCACGCTTCCCTTTTCCTGGGTACAAGAAGACGAGCAGAGGAGTCAGGCCGAGGTAAGCAGGACACGTCTGGTCCGTAATCGCCTCGCTCAAAGCTCGCCGTGCAGTCTTAGCCGGTACGACTAGCCCTTGGGGGCAGCGACAATGATGGAGGGCAAGCAAACCGAGGCACCTGCGTGCAATCCGATTGAAATCTTGGACCTTATTTTTTACATCTGCCAAGACCCGCACAAAGCGTCCTCTCCAGACGTGCGCCGGCGCATGGAGGGACTCACACGAGAGCGCGGTGGAGGCAGAGCTTCCTCGGTCGGAGTGGTCTCTGAGATGGAAGCCTTACAACAAGCCATGGAACGCCTGCGGGAGAAGATGCGCCGTGGCCGCCTGGAGCTCGCGGAAGCGAAGCGAGTCAATTTGGCGTTGGAGGAGACCAATCGGGCGCGCGCTGTTGGGGCGCTTGAACAGGCGGAAGAAGCCGCCTCCATGGCTCAGAAGCTACAGGCAGCGTACCAAATGCACGAGGATCTGAAAGAGGAAGTCCTTGCAGGATACAATAAGATGAAGCAGGATGAGGAGGCAAAGCGGAATGCATTGAACTGCGAGTTGCTGGCCGTCGAGGACAAGTGCAAAATGCTGCGGGAGGAGAGCAATCAGAGCAAGGAGCGTGAGGAGGCTATGCGGATTGGCATGGTTGCGGCGCAGGAGGAACTAGCGCGGTTCAAGTCTGTGCAACAACAGTGCAGCCGACTACCGGAGGAGGTGGGAGGGAGCGACACGACTCTGCAGAACATGAAGGCAAACGAGGAAGCTTTGCGGTCGGAAGTGGCGATGGCGCAGGCGGAGATCATGCGAATGAAGGCAGAGCAAAAGACCATGTTACACGCAAGCCATCATCGCGATGTTTCCCTTGTGACAGAGATTCAGGCGCGGGAGGCGGCTTTAAAGGAAGCGCTGGCCCGGGCCATTGAGGGAATGGCAGACCGGCAAGCGGAAACGGAGGGGCTACGAAGCGAGCTGCTTTCCTTGAAGGAGGAGCAGGCGGAGAGCATGTCTGAGTTGGAGAAGGCGCGGGCGGAAACGCAAGTGTTGCAGATCGAGGTAAGCAAGGCCAAGGAGGAATCATCTCGATGGAGGGAAGAGGCCGAGGCGGCCCTAGGGACCAGCAGTAGTAGGGCTGCACTCTCTAGTGCACAACAAGACTCCCTCAAGGCGGAGCTCCTCTCCATGCAGCGAGAGCTAGCGCGCATGAAAGAGGCGGGCGAGATAGCACAGCGTAAGGCCATCACAAAATTGTCGACTGTGGAACTTGCTTTTGCCACAGCACAAGAGGAGCTCGAGCGCTTGAGCGAGGCGGCGGAAGCAGCACAAAAAGAGTCCACGGAGAGACTCACTACAATGATGGGACTAGAAAAACGGGAAAACGCGTTGGCGGTGGATCTAGAGGTTGCACAGGAGGAGATAGTTCGATGGAAGGATGCGGCTGCAGCAGCACGGGCGGAAGCTGCCGAGGCTTTATCTCGGGAAAAAGGTACACTCGCAGCTCAGCTGCAGGCTGCGCAGGACGAACTCTCGCGATGGAAGGAGGCGACCGGTGCAGCCCAAAAAGCAGCCTTGGAGTCTTCAGCTTCCCTCGAGGAAGTACAATTCCGGGAACTGTCACTGATTGCTGAAGTAGAGGCCGCTCAGGGTGAGCTGACACGATGGAAGGAGGAGGCCAAAGCGGCCCAAAACGAGGCTGCGGGGATGTCCATGACTCTGGCGGATTTGGATGCAGAGATGAATAATGCCAAGTCCGAGCTGGCACGCTCTCGAGCAGCTGCCGAATCTGATCTAGAAGAAAGCAGCAGTAAACTTTCCTCGCTCGAGGCTAGCCTAGGAGAAATGCGATCGCGGCAAGCAGCTGTAGTGGAGGAAGGGGTAGCGATGAAGGCAGCCTTGGCTAAAAGCCAAGCGAAGGAGAAATCGGCACGGGAGAAGATC
>Ga0160419_100024_pt1 | contig 90570 bp, 89 predicted proteins | sample CelAP2metagpilot_2_FD_108196 | JGI IMG/M metagenome (GOLD analysis project Ga0160419, IMG submission 108196) | Phycosphere-associated microbial communities from Cellana algal ponds in Kailua-Kona, Hawaii, USA - Cellana AP2-4-25 metagenome pilot ...
GACCCTTCCGGGTGAGAATCGTTTCCAGCGCCTTCACGCGAAGCGCGGGGTCAGGCGGCAGGAGGCTATGCGGGTGGTCGCAGTGATCATGGGGCATGGCCGCATGCTGACCTGTGGATTGCGGTTCTGTCCAGCGCGAACTGCGCCACGCCGCACAATCGTGAACTGCGCGTATTGCGCACTGCCTGAACACCCCGCCCAGCAGTCGCGCCCGCATAAAAATGCCAATGCAAATTGGCTCTTGTCGCGGCCCAGTGCAGGCCATTCATGGCACAGAGGTCACGCCCCGGCGGTCTTTGGCCGGATCGAGGCAAACTGAGCCCTTGCCCCTCAGGCCAATCTTCCCTATTTACCGCCCGATACTCAGCCAACCGCCGTAGGATCCTATGGAAAACGTCGTACTCATCATCCACCTTCTCCTGGCCCTGGGTCTTATTGCCGTAGTTCTGCTGCAGCGCTCCGAAGGTGGAGGACTGGGCATGGGCGGCGGCGGTGGCGGCGGAGCCATGTCTGGCCGTGCAGCTGCAACAGCGATGACCAAGCTGACATGGATCCTGGCGATTGCGTTCATCGCAACGTCGATCACCCTGACCATTCTGGCAGCACAGAAATCCTCCGGCTCGTCCGTTCTGGATCGCATCACCCTGCCTGCCGGTCAGGATGCTGGTGCGGCAGATGCACCGTCCAGCCCGCTGGGCAGCGATCTGCTGCCGCCTGCACAGGGCGACAATGCACCGCTGGTACCCAGCGCCGACTGATCCTGCCGATCAGCAACGCTAACTTCCAGGCCGGGCAACCGGCCGGATTCGCAAGAATCCACCAGACTTAGAAATAACAAAGCCAGCCGTAACAGCATCTTGCGGCTTGCTTGCGCATTTTGCGCGAATCCCTTATACGTTAAGTCCCGTGATGCTGCGGTTTTCTGCGACCGCCGGGCAGCTGAATTCTGACTTCTCACGGGGGCAGCCGACACTCATGGCGCGTTTCATCTTCATTACTGGCGGTGTTGTTTCATCACTGGGCAAAGGGCTGGCGTCTGCCGCTCTCGGGGCACTTTTGCAGGCACGCGGATACTCTGTCCGCCTGCGCAAACTGGACCCCTATCTGAACGTCGATCCGGGCACGATGAGCCCGTTTGAACATGGCGAAGTCTTCGTGACCGATGACGGCGCCGAAACCGATCTGGACCTTGGCCACTATGAACGCTTTACCGGCGTTGCGGCCCGCAAGACGGACTCTGTCTCTTCCGGTCGGATCTATTCCAACGTGCTGGAAAAGGAACGTCGTGGCGACTATCTCGGCAAGACGATCCAGGTCATTCCGCATGTGACCAACGAAATCAAAGACTTCATCTCCATCGGCGAAGATGAGGTGGATTTCATGCTCTGCGAAATCGGCGGCACTGTCGGCGACATCGAAGGCCTGCCCTTCTTTGAAGCGATCCGCCAGTTTGCCAATGACAAGCCGCGCGGCGAGTGCATTTTCATGCACCTGACCCTGCTGCCCTACATCAAGGCATCGGGTGAGCTGAAAACCAAACCGACCCAGCACTCCGTCAAGGAACTGCGCTCCATCGGTCTGGCGCCCGACATTCTGGTCTGCCGCTCCGAAGGTCCGATCCCGGTCAAGGAACGCGAAAAGCTGGCGCTGTTCTGCAACGTGCGCGCCGACTCTGTGATTGCCGCGCAGGATCTGAAATCCATCTACGAGGCACCGCTGGCCTATCACCGCGAAGGTCTGGACCAGGCGGTTCTGGATGCCTTTGGGATCAACCCCGCGCCCAAGCCCAAGCTGGACCGCTGGGAAGATGTGGCTGACCGCATCTACAACCCGGAAGGCGAAGTGAAAGTTGCCATCGTCGGCAAATACACCCAGCTGGAAGACGCCTATAAATCCATCGCCGAGGCGCTGACCCACGGTGGCATGGCCAACCGCGTCAAGGTCAAGATCGAATGGGTAGATGCCGAGCTCTTCGACAAGGAAGACGCCGCGCCCTACCTGCAGGGCTATAACGCCATTCTGGTCCCCGGCGGCTTTGGCGAGCGCGGCACCGAAGGCAAGATCAAGGCGGCGCAATATGCCCGCGAGCACAAGCTGCCCTACCTTGGCATCTGCCTTGGCATGCAGATGGCGGTTATCGAAGCTGCGCGCAACGTTGCAGGCATCTCCGAGGCGGGCTCTGAGGAGTTCGACCACGAGGCGGGCCAGAAACGCTTTGAGCCGGTGGTCTATCACCTCAAGGAATGGGTGCAGGGCAACCACACCGTCGCGCGCAAGGTCGATGACGACAAGGGCGGCACCATGCGTCTGGGCGCCTATAACGCGACCTTGACCGAGGGCTCCAAAGTGGCCGAAGTCTATGGCGACACCCAGATCGAGGAACGCCATCGTCACCGGTATGAGGTGGACACCAAATACCGCGATCAGCTGGAAGCCTGCGGCCTGCAGTTCTCTGGCATGTCGCCCGACGGTCGCCTGCCTGAAATCGTGGAATGGAAGGATCACCCCTGGTTCATCGGTGTTCAGTTCCACCCGGAACTGAAATCCAAACCCTTCGATCCGCACCCGCTGTTCAAGGATTTCGTCCGCGCAGCCAAAGACGCATCGCGTCTGGTGTGATCTGCGGATCTCTCTGTTGATCTTGAAAGGCAGGCCTTCGGGTCTGCCTTTTTCGTTCAGACGACGGGGGTCAGGCCGCGCCCATCAGATAGGTGCGCAGGCGCTGGAATGCGGGTTTGGCTGTCATGTCAGGCCGGTAGACAAGGTAATAGCCATAGTGCGGGCGCGATAAGGCAGGCCCCACCCGGACCAGCCGCCCGTCCTGCACCATCTGGTCCTCGAGCCCCCAGTACCCCAGGCCAATCCCCTCGCCTGCGCAGATCATGTCGAGCATGGACGGGTAGCTCAGCACCGTGCGCAGCCGCTGGCCCGACGGCAGGCTCTGGCCTTCGCGCTCGTAAAAGCGGGCCCAGGTGATCCAGCCATTGAGATGCGGATCGCCATGATCAAACAGCAGCGCCGGATCAAGCGTCGCAATGGGACGATCGGGATCAAATGTCGGATGATTGGCCAGAAACTCGGGGCTGGCGACGATCTGGCAGGTCTCCAGAAACAGCAGGTCTGCGGCGTTGCCCCCGAAATCTCCATTCCCAAAGCGAATGGAGCAGTCAATCGCACGATCGTCAAAGCTGCGATAATCATCCGAGGTGATGAAATTGATCGTGACATTCGCCGCCGCCCGCATCGCACCGATCCGCGGCATCAGCCACAGATGTGTCACCCCAAAGGACGCCCCGATCCGCAATTCCTGATCGTTGACAGGCGCCACATCCTGCAAGCCGACCTCTAGCCGGTCGAGCACGGAAGTCGCGAGTTCTGCAAGGGTTTCGCCCTCAGCCGTCAAGCGGATCTGATTGCCACGACGCAGAAACAGCGGCGCGCCGATCCAGTCTTCCAGCCGTGCTATGTGGCGGGTCACAGCGGGCTGGGCCACCGACAGATCCTCGGCTGCGCGGGTAAAACTGCCGTGTCTGGCAGCGGCCTCAAACGCGACAAGGGCATTCATCGGCGGCAGTTTTCGGCGGGCCATTGCTCGGCCTTTCATAATAAAAAGATATGAAAGCATTCCACTATTTGCCATCGCGGTAAAGCCGGCTTGGGTGCAGAGTTCTCCCAACAGCAGAAAACGGCACCACGAAAGGACCGTCATGGACCGGGTTACATTCAGGCAGATGAAGGACGGCACCAAGGAAGAGTACGAATTCCTGACGGCCCATGAGGTTGAATATACCAAGGGCACCGCCGACCGGCTGCTGCACGCGCTGGAGCATCTGGACGAGGGCCTATCAGGCTATCAGATCACCCGGCTGGGCCATTCGGTGCAATCGGCCACCCGCGCCTGGCGGGATGGGGCAGACATCGACTGGGTGGTTTCGGCGCTTTTGCATGACATCGGCGATATCTTTGCGCCCTACAATCACGACGAATACGCCGCCACCATCCTCAAACCCTTTGTGCGCGAACAATGCCGCTGGTGCGTTGAAACCCACGGTGATTTCCAGATGCTGTATTACGGGCAGCACCTGGAGGGGTTTGACCAGCACAAACGCGAACGCCATCGCGGCCATCGCTATTTCGACGACTGCGCAGAGTTCTGCGAGCGTTGGGATCAGGCCAGTTTCGATCCCGATTATGACACCCTGCCCCTGTCGTTCTTTGCCCCGATGGTGAGAGAGGTCTTTGCCCGCACGCCTTATGATCCGCAGGTGACGGGCGCGCCCGATCTGCCGCTGCAGGTGGCCGAGGTCGCAAAGCAGCGGTCAACCAATGGGGCACAGCCGTGACCGACAAACCCTGTCTGCCCCCGCGCGCGCCTCGCAAGGTTTGGAATTTTACGCCAAACCTGCCACTGCAGCTTGCACCCTATTGGGACTGGCCATTGCGGCCGCTGGCCTCGCTTCTCTATCTGCTGCGCAGCTGGAACCCGGTTGGCTTGCGGTTCCTGTTTCTGCTGGGGGCGGTCATCACTTGGGCCTTCTTCACCCCCGATTTGAGCCGCGCCAAGGTCATCGCCTTTGACTGGATCGCCGAGGTCTGGCTGCGCAACTTTGTCATTCTGTTCAGCGTTGCAGGCGGGCTGCATCTGTTGCTGTGGCGCTGGCGCAGCCAGGGGGATGAAAGCCGCTATGACATGCGACCGATGATGACCAATGCACGCGCCTTCACCTTCAACGCGCAGGTCTGGGACAATATGCTGTGGTCCTTTGTCGCCATGCAGTTCTGGACGTTTTGGGAATGCGTGATCTGGTATGCCTACGCCAACGGCCATGCCACCATGATCACCTTTGACAGCAACCCGATCTGGTTTGTGGCGCTGATCGTCATCATCCCGATCTGGGCGGGGTTTTATTTCTACAGCCATCACCGGCTGCTGCATGTGGGGCCGCTCTACAAACACGTTCATTCCTGGCACCACCGCAATATCAACACAGGCCCCTGGTCCGGGCTGGCGATGCACCCGGTCGAGAGTTTCATCCTGATGACGGACACGCTGTTGTTTCTGGTTGTGCCCGCCCATCCGATCCATGTGATCTTCCTGCTGTTCCACCACGGCGTCGGCGCACCAACGTCGCATGCCGGGTTTGAATCGGTAAAAATCGGCAAATTGGGCGGCGTTGAGGTCGGGGATTTCTTTCACCAGCTGCACCACCGGTTTTTCGACTGTAACTACGGCACGTTTGAAACACCCTGGGACAGCTGGTTCGGCACCTTTCACGACGGAACGGACGCGGGCAACGATCTGGTCAAGGCGCGTCGCCGCAAGATCTGGCAGACAAAGTAAGCCCACCCCAACGCAAAGGGCGCAGGCCACCCCCTTTGCGACAGCTTTAGCGCGATCGTTAGCGCAACCATTTGATGCTGAGAGTTGTTTCCTGAAAAACTAAAGGTATAGACGGGAGTAGATTGTTATTCCCATCCAGTGGAGACCCGACCTCATGGCGCAAGAAACCTCGACACAGACCGCTCAGTTCGACCGTATCGCAAACGGCAAGGGCTTCATTGCGGCGCTCGATCAATCTGGCGGCTCCACCCCCAAGGCGCTAGCGCTTTATGGTGTGATGGAAGACGCCTACAGCAACGACGACGAGATGTTCGGCGAAATCCAGAAGATGCGCGCGCGCATCATCACCGCACCGGATTTCAACAGCGACAAGATCCTTGGGGCGATCCTGTTTGAAAAAACCATGGACGCCGCAATCGACGGCATTCCGGTGCCTGCGTATCTTTGGGACAAATGCGGCGTCGTTCCTTTCCTGAAGGTCGACAAGGGTCTCGCCGATGAGGCCGACGACGTACAGACCATGAAGCCGATGCCCGACCTGGATGACCTGCTGTCGCGCGCGGTAAAGGCCGGTATCTTCGGCACCAAGATGCGCTCTGTCGTGAAGGCCGCAAATGAGGCGGGCATCAAGAACGTCGTGGGCCAGCAGTTCATCATCGGTCGCCAGATTGCGGCTGCGGGCCTGCTGCCGATCATCGAGCCGGAAGTGGACATCAACTCCGCCACCAAGGCCGAAGCGGAAACCCTGCTGAAAGCGGCCATCCTGGAAGAGCTGAACGCCCTGCCCGAAGGCACCAAAGTGGCGCTGAAGCTGACCATCCCGACCGAGGCCGGTCTTTATGATGATCTGGCCGCCCATGATGCGGTGGTACGTGTTGTGGCGCTGTCCGGTGGCTACAGCACCGACGATGCCTGCGAGAAGCTGGCCCAGAACAAGACCATGATCGCCTCCTTCAGCCGCGCCCTGACCGAAGGTCTGAACGTGGCCATGAGCGACGAGGACTACAACGCCGCGCTGGGGTCGAACATCGACAAGATCTACCGCGCCTCTATCTGAGGCCCGCCTGCCCGCAAATGTGGGTGAGACACAACAAAAAGAGCCGCGCCGGTCAGATCCCGGCGCGGCCTTTTTTATTGCAGGGGTTGGCTGACGCCGGCCTCAGTCGAATTTGGGGGCGCGTTTCTGCATCTGGGCGGCGACCACTTCCATCTGCTCGGGCTTGCCGATCAGGCCGACCTGAACGCGGGATTCCTCCAGCAGCACCTCGGCCCGGTCTGTGCTTGCTTCGGCGGTTTCGATCAGCGCCTTGGCTGCGCGGATGGCAGCGGGGCTTTGGCCTGCGATCAGCGTCGCGAGTTCCTGGGCGCGGGCGATGGGATCCTCGGCCAGCTCAGTCACAAGCCCCCAGTCCAGCGCCTGCGGTGCCGAAACCTTTTCAGCCGTATAGGTCAGCCTGCGCAGCACGTCAGAGCGCAGCAGCCGTGGCAAGAGCACCATGCCCCCCATGTCGGGAACGATGCCCCATTTCATCTCCATCACCGAAAACGCTGCATCCGGCGCGGCAATGCGGATATCGGCCCCCAGCGCCAGTTGCAGACCGCCGCCAAAGGCCACGCCCTTGATCGCCGCAATCACCGGCATCGGCAGGCGGCGCCAGACCATTGCCACCTGCTGCACCTGATTGGCATCGCCGTAGTCCCGCGCCATCAGCCACTCTTCGGGGTTTTGCAGCCCCATCTGGGCAAAGCTCATCAGATCCAGCCCCGCGCAAAATGCCTTGCCCTCGCCCGAGAGGACAACAACGCGCGCCTTGCTGTCCATCAGGCTTTCCCCGGCGGTAATGATCTCTTCGATCATCTGCGGGTCAAGAGCGTTCATCTTGTCCCCGCGCGTCAGCGTGACGTGGGCAATGTGGTTTTCAATTGTGACCGAGACGCGTGCCATCTGTCTGTTCCTCCTGAGTGACCGGATATGCGGCCAGCCTGTTCCGTCTGTCTGTTGGTCAAAGACTGCCCCGGATCCCCGGACCATGCCAGCCTGACGCCGGGGCATATGGGGGCTGGATGGCGCGCGCGGATTGTCTCGGCCTCTTGCCTGCGTCGCGGGCTTGGCGTTATCTGCGCCCATGACACAGCCACGCTATACCCCGCTCGCCCAATCCCTGCCCGCCTCTGTTCCCTTTGTCGGGCCCGAAGCCCAGGAGCGCCAGCGCGGCGCGCCATTCGTGGCGCGGTTGGGCGCGAACGAGAACATCTTTGGCCCCTCGCCCAAGGCAATTGCCGCCATGCAGGCCTCTGTGGCCGAGATCTGGAAATACGGCGATCCCGAAAGCCATGAGCTGCGCGCCGCCCTTGCCGCGCATCACGGTATCAGCACGGACAATGTGCTGGTGGGGGAAGGCATCGATGGGCTGCTGGGATATCTGGTGCGGTTGCTCATTGCCGAGGGCGACGCGGTTGTCACCTCTCTTGGCGCCTATCCCACCTTCAACTACCATGTCGCGGGTTTCGGCGGGGTGCTGCATACGGTGCCCTACAAGGACGACCACGAAGACCCCAATGCGCTGTTTGCCAAAGCCGCTGAGGTGGATGCGAAACTGGTCTATCTCGCCAATCCCGACAACCCGATGGGCAGCTGGCACAACGGTGCAGATCTGCTTGCGGCGCTGGATCAGTTGCCGGAGGGCTGTCTGCTGCTGTTGGACGAGGCCTATATCGAATGCGCACCAGAGGGCACGGCGACACCCGTGGACATCAATGACCCCCGTGTGATCCGCACCCGCACCTTTTCCAAGGCCTACGGGATGGCTGGCGCGCGGGTGGGCTATGTGCTGGGCGCGGCCGAGCTGATCGGCGCGTTCAACAAGGTGCGCAACCATTTCGGCATGAACCGCAGTGCCCAGATCGGCGCGCTGGCAGCGCTGGAAGATCAGGACTGGCTGGCTGAGGTGGTGGGCCGGATTGGCGCAGCACGCGACCGCATCGGCCAGATCGCGCGCGACAACGGGCTGGTGCCCCTGCCCTCTGCCACCAATTTCGTCGCCATCGACTGTGGCCATGACGGCGATTTTGCCAAGGCCGTGCTGGACGGTCTGGTGGCGCGTGGGATCTTTGTGCGGATGCCTTTTGCGGCGCCCCAGAACCGCTGTATCCGCATCAGCTGCGGGCCGGATGATCAGCTGGATGCCCTGGCAGAGGCGCTGCCTCTGGCCTTGGCCGATGCACGGGCCGCGCGCCCGGCCTGAGGTCTGCACATCCCAATTCGACAAGAAGAAACGCGCGCGGGACTGGCCTGCGCGCGTTTTCTCGTGTCCGGGTCGCGACTATGGGCCGCGCTCAGCCGCAGCAGCTCGTGGCGGGCTGATCCGGGGCCTGTTCCCCACGAACACCTGCCAGCACCTGGGCTGCGGCCTCTACCGCGCCAGAGCCATGCGCAATTCCCAGCGCCTTGAGCCCGGTATCGACACCGCCCAGCAGGCCCATGATCATCTGACCGTTCACATGGCCCATGTGCCCAAAGCGCAGATAGCCGTGCCATTCCGGGCTGTTGGGCGGTGCCATGCCAAGGCCGATCCCGAGGGTCAGGCCAAGGTTCTGTTCCAGCCATCCCCGCAAGCGGGTGGCGTTGTCGCCACCAATATGCAGTGACGTGACCGCGTTGGAGCGCAAAGCCACATCCTGCACGTTCATGCGCAGCGGGCCATCCGACCCCCAGACCTCGCAGGCGGCCCAGATCGCCTGTGCCAGCCGGTGATGGCGCGCCCAGACCTGCTCTATCCCTTCGCCGTGGATCAGATCCAGCGCCGCGCGCAGACCATAAAGATGATGGGTCGGCGCGGTGCCACCGAAATACTGGTAGAATTCTTCCGGGTTGGCGCGGGGGCTCCAGTCCCAATAGCGGCTGATCCGCGGCAGGCGCGCGCGGGCCTCGGCGGCCTTGGGGCTGAAGAACACAAACGACATGCCCGCAGGCACCATCAGCCCCTTTTGGCAGGCCGACACCATCACATCGACGCCCCAATCATCCATCTCGAACCGGTCACAGCCGAGCGATGCGATACAGTCGGCCATCAGCAGGGCCGGATGTCCGGTTGCGTCAAGACAGGCCCGCATCGCCGCCACATCGTTGCGGATCGAGCTTGAGGTATCGACGTGCACCGCCAACACCGCCTTGATCTGATGCGCGCGATCCGCGGCAAGACGGCTGGCGACCTGATCCATGTCCCAGGGCTTGCCGGTACCGTAGTCCAGGATTTCAACCTCAATGCCCAGTGCCTCGGCCATCTCGCCCCACCCCAGCGCAAAGCGGCCCGAGGCGGGCACCAGCACCTTGTCTCCGGGTTGCAGGGTGTTCATCAGAGCGGCTTCCCAGGCGCCGTGGCCGTTGGAAATGTAGATCGCCACGTTATGCGCGGTGCGCGCCACCCGGCGCAGATCGGGCACCAGCGTCGCCGTCAGGTCGATCAGCTCGCCTGCGTAGATATTGGGGGACGGGCGGTGCATGGCCTGCAAGACCGCATCGGGGATCACCGATGGGCCGGGAATGGCCAGATAACCGCGTCCGGCGGCGAGGGAGACATCCGCTGTCATGCTGCACTCCTGAAGATCTGTGTTGCGCGACCTTGGCGCGGGTCTGCGGGCTCTGCAAGAGCAAGAATGCAACCACCCGACGATGTGCGAATGGCGCACGCGGCCTGCGTGTTTTTGCGGCGCATCTGTTTTCGCGATGGACTGGCCTGACCTGTTCCCACGGGTCTCAGGGATTGGCTTCCTTGGCGAGACCGCGCAGGTCGATGCGGTCGAGGGGGCGCAGGATGTCAAAGATCTGCTGGCGCATCCAAGCCGCCATCGGGGCCGTGTCAGCCTTGCGGTGCCAGACCCCGATCAGCTGGATCGGATCAATGGCAATCGGTGGCACAAACAGATCAAGCCCGTAGACCGGCTGGACCTTGCGCGCCAGTTGCAGCGGCAACAGCCCGATGAGATCGCTTTCGCTGACCACCCGGCAGACGCCGGAAAACACCGGCACCGTCATCACCACGCGCCGCCTGCGCCCGACCTTTGCCAGCGCCTCGTCGCTTTGGGCGGTCAGATCACCGTGGGGCGCAAACAGCACATGCGGCAGGCTGCAGAAGATATCGAAGGGCATCCTCTCTCCGTGGCGCAGATCCTTGGTGGCGGGATTTCCCCGGCGCGCCAGCACCGCATATTCCGAGCGAAACAGCGGCTCGCGCATCATCCAGTCTGGCAGGTCGGTGTCGGGAAGCAGCGCCAGATCGGCCTGTTGGCGTTCAAGGCTTTCCACATGGTGGCGCGGCACCAGATCCAACAGCTGCGCCCGGATGCCCGGTGCCTTGCGGCTGAGCAGATCGCCAAGCCTTGGCATCAGCATGTCACAGAAGAAATCCGCCGCAGAGATCCGGAACAGCCCACTGGCAGTTGCCGGGTCAAAGTGACTGGGCGGTGACAGCAGCGTTTCCAGCCGGTCGAGTTCGGCGCGCAGATCATGGCGCAGGCTTTCGGCGAACTCGGTTGCGACCAGCTGGTTGCCCTGACGCACGAACAGCGGATCATTCAGCGCATGTCGCAACCGCGACAGCGCGCCGGAGACCGCCGATTGCGACAGGCCGAGGCGGCGGCCTGCCTTGACGGTGGAGCCTTCGGCAAAGACCGCATCCAGAACCCGCAGCAGATTGAGATCGAGGGTCGCGAAATTCATCTGGCCGATACCTTGTATCAGATACCACAATTTGCCTGATAGCCTTGCCCAACAGTATGCTTGTGTCAACGGAAGCGCTTTCGTTTCAGACCTGTGCGAGGGAGTGAAACGATGAAAGACCTAAGCAAAGAGGACGGAGCCATCGAATGGCTGGGCGTCCTTTATAAAACCATCCTCGGCCCGGAAGAGAGCGGCGGCACCATGTCGATTGTCGACAGCCTCTCGCCCGAGGGCAGCGGCCCGCCGCGCCATATCCACCATAACGAAGACGAGACCTTCGTGATCCTTACCGGCCGCTGCCGCGTCTGGATCGACGGGCACGAGCAGATCCTGTCCGCCGGTGAAAGCGCCTTTATCCCCAAGGGCAAGGAACACACATTCAAGGTGCTGGAGGGCGCGCCCTGTCGTCATCTGGTGATCCTGACCCCCGGTGGGTTTGAAGGGTTCTTTGACGAGATGGCAAAGGGGCAATTTGCAATCCCCGACGATATGCCCGCCATCATCGAAGCCGGCAGCCGCCACAACCTGACCTTTACCGGCCCGCCCCTTGATTGAGGAGACCCTGCCATGAAATCCATTGCATCCATGTTCTTTGCCATCGGCGCGGTCTTTGCCCTGGTCGGCATGATCTGGGGGATCCAGATGTCGGCGAGCCAGGACCACACGCTGTCGCCCGCGCATGGGCATCTGAACCTTCTGGGGTTTGCCGCGATGAGCCTGTTTGGCAGCTACTACGCCCTGTCGCCGCAGGCCGCTGCGGCGGGATTGGCGAAACTGCATCTTGGCCTTGCCACGATCTCTGTGATCGTTCTGGTGCCCGGCATCGTGATGGCGATCACCGAACGGGGGGAGGGTCTGGCCAAGTCGGGATCTATCCTCGCGGTTTTGTCGATGCTGTTGTTTCTGGTCATAGTGCTGCGCCATCCGATCGGGCAGCGCCATAGCTGATGACCAAGGCAGGCGCCCCTGCCGATCGGGGCGCTGACGGGGGGAGGCTGGGCAGGCGCATGGTTCCTGCCCGGTTCCTGCCCAGTCCCTGCCCGGTTCTAGCCGGCGCAAAATGCACTCTGCCCCGGCGGTTCTGCGGCATGGGACGCGGGGGCAGGCCACGACTGATGCAGTCCCCGATGCTTGCACCTTTGCCCCCAGCTGCTTAAATGGCGCAGGTCTGACGCATCCGTCAGCACCAGAAAAAACTTATCGGTTGCGAGCCTTGCCCCAGACTGACCCCAATTCCCCCAGCAAAACAGAGACCTCTGCCACGCCAGAAACGGACGGCGCAGCAGGCCAGCTGAGCCAGCCAGAACTGAGCGCAGAGCCGCCTGCCCCGCAGGAGCCGCCAAAACCGGCGCCGGTCAAGACTGAGGCCAAGGCGGCGGTCAAGGCGGCGGCCAACAAGCCTGCGCATATGTCCTCTCGCGAGTTGTTGGGCTGGCTGTGGCGCGGGTATCTGCGTCACTACATGGCGCTGCTGGCGCTGGCTGTCGTGTTCATGCTGATCGAGGGCGGCACCGTTGGCGCGCTCAGCTACATGATGCAGCCGATGTTTGATCTCGTGTTTGTCGAGGGCAACACCAATGCGCTGTTCTGGGTGAGCCTTGCGTTTCTCATCATCTTTTCGATGCGCGGAATGGCCAGCGTCTGTCAAAAGGTCATCCTGAGCAAAATCTCCCAGACCTCTGCCGCGCATATGCGCAAGGACATGCTGGCGCGGCTGATCCGGCAGGATCCGTCATTCCATCAGGTGCACCCCCCCGGCTTTCTGATCCAGCGGGTGCAAAGCGACGTGATGGCGATCAATTCGGTCTGGCAGGCCATCATCACCGGTGCGGGGCGCGATGTGACCCAGCTGGTGGCGGTTCTGGCTGTGGCGGTGAGCGTGGACTGGCGCTGGACGCTGATCATGCTGATCGGCCTGCCGATGCTGCTGCTGCCGCTGGCGGCGGTGCAACGCTATGTGCGGCGCAAGGCCTCTCAGGCGCGCGATCTGGGGGCATCGCTTGCCACCCGGCTCGACGAGATCTTTCACGGGATTGTGCCCATCAAACTGAACAATCTCGAAGACTATCAGACCAACCGCTTTGGCGGTCACATGGATCAATTCGTCCGCTCAGAGGTGCGCGCGTCCTTTGGTGTCGCCTCGACCACCGGGATGATCGACATCATGGCCGGTCTTGGTGTGATGGGCGTTGTTCTCTATGGCGGCGCCGAGATCATCGAAGGCAAAAAGAGCGTCGGCGAGTTCATGAGCTTTTTCACGGCCATTGGTCTTGCCTTTGATCCGATGCGCCGGCTCGCCTCGATCAGCGGCACCTGGCAGGCCGCGGCGGCGGCGATGGAGCGGATCAAGGAGCTGATGGACGCCCCGATCAAACTGGTGTCGCCCGCAACCCCCAAAGCAGCCCCCAAGGGCCTGCCGGAGGTCGCGCTGAAGGATGTAACGCTGCGCTATGGCGAGTCTGATGTGCTGCGTCAGCTGTCGCTGGTGGCGGAGGCGGGCAAGACCACCGCGCTGGTGGGCGCCTCAGGGGCCGGCAAATCGACCATTTTCAACCTGCTCACCCGTCTGGTGGATCCGCAGGAGGGCGACGTGACCGTAGGCGGCGTGCCCGTGCGCGATCTGGAGCTGAACGACCTGCGAAGCCTGTTCTCGGTGGTGACGCAAGAGGCGCTGCTGTTTGATGAAACCTTGCGGGAAAACATCCTGTTGGGGCGCACCGATGTGAGCAACGAAAAGCTGGAAGAGGTGCTGAAGGCATCGCATGTGTCCGACTTCCTGCCGAAACTGGCCAATGGTCTGGATACGCTGGTGGGGCCGCGCGGCTCTGCCCTGTCCGGTGGCCAGCGTCAGCGCGTGGTGATTGCACGGGCCCTGCTGCGTGACACGCCGATCCTGTTGCTGGACGAGGCGACATCGGCGCTGGATGCGCAGTCCGAAAAAGTGGTGCAGCAGGCGCTGGAGAAACTCTCTGGCGGGCGGACGACGCTGGTGATTGCGCACCGTCTGTCGACCATTCGCAATGCCGACAAGATCGTGGTGATGGAACGCGGTCAGGTGATGGATCAGGGCACCCACGAGGAGCTGCTGGAACGTGGCGGGATCTATGCCGATCTCTACCGGTTGCAGTTTCAGGACGGCAAAACCCTGGTCGACCGCGAAGGTGTGGCAGCACAGGTGCCGGTTGACACCCGCAACAGCAACGAGCAGTCCCCCTGGTTCCGCCGACTGGCGCGCCGCATCTTTGGCTAATTCCGGGCACCGGGGCTTGACCCCTGCCCGCCCAGCCCCAACCTGTAGCCCAGCTGACCACTGCGCCCCGCAGTGACCCGACAGCAAAGCCAGACGACGAACAACTGGAGCCCGCCCATGACGACCCGCCGCATCCTGCGCCTGACCGGTTCTGACGCCCGTGATTTCTTGCAGGGGCTGATCACCAATGACGTTGCCAAGGTGGATCAGGGGCTGGTGTATGCCGCGCTGCTGACACCGCAGGGCAAGTATCTGGCTGATTTCTTTGTGTTTGCAGAGGGTGACGACCTGCTGATCGACGTCGACGAAAGCCTGGCCGCCTCTCTTGCCAAACGGCTGAGCATGTACCGGCTGCGCGCGGATGTTCAGATCAGCGACACCGACCTTCAGGTCAAACGGGGCACCGGCCCCGCGCCGGAGGGCGCCCTGATGGACCCGCGCCATGACGCATTGGGCTGGCGGCTTTATGGGGCCGAAGGGGGCGATGACGGCAGCAACTGGGATGCGATCCGCGTGGCCCATTGCATTCCGCAGACCGGCATTGAATTGGGCCCGGACAGCTACATCCTGGAAGCGGGGTTCGAGCGGCTGAATGGTGTCGATTTCCGCAAGGGCTGCTATGTGGGTCAGGAAGTGACCGCGCGGATGAAACACAAGACCGAGCTGCGCAAGGGGCTCGTGACGGTTGCTGTTTCCGGATCCGCCCCCAGCGGCAGCGAGATCCGGCGTGCAGAAAAACCCGTTGGCACCCTGTTCACGACCGAAGGCGCCCACGGGATTGCCTACCTGCGGTATGATCGGGCGGGCGATGACATGCAGGCGGGCGAGGCAACCGTGCGCTGGAGCAAAGACAGCTGAGCCGTCCATCGCCCTGCACAAATTTTGGGCAATTGCGGTTCTCCCGCCGTCAGTTTCCCTGAATTAGACGATTTGCACCCCATTTTCCGTGCGTCAGACGCACGTGGACCTGTGCAGATCACGGACATGGCGCTGCCAAAATCACCGCCGCGAGTTATGACGTAACGTCATAGCAAGACCTTGCCCCTAGTCTGCGCAGACTGCTGCGAGACCAATGTGAGGATCTGTCTATGGCCGTTTTGTCAAAACTCTCCTGTATTGCTGTTGCCGGAAGCCTCACGCTGGGCGCCGGTTCGGCCTGGGCGAGTGAGTATTGGGAATATCAGGATTGGTCCGTCGCCGTCGAAGAGCGGATCACAGAGGAACATGACTGGCGCGATTGCAGCGCCTGGACCGGGGGCGACGGAGAACCGATCATCCGGCTGGAAGTCACCCGCGACGATATCGGCCCGCCGGAAACCTACCCGCAGCTGCACTACCGAGAGATCGCGCCGCGGCAATACCCCACGCATGTGGTGCACGGTCAGGCCGTCGGCTTTATCATTGACCGGCAGGCCGTGTTCTATGCCATCGCGGATGGCGACATCAACGACGAGGGTCTGGCCGAGGTGACGGCCCTGGCGCGCTGGAATGATGCACTGAACCTGATCCGCTGGATGCAGGCCGGCACGACGCTGGATGTCCATATCGTGCGGCCCTACGACGGGGGCGAAACCGCGTTGCGGGCGTCTTTGGCGGGGTTCACTGCGGCCTATGGCAAGATGATGGACGAATGCGGCTTTCCGCTGGAACTGCGCGAGCTGGAGATCGACTACAACTGACAAACGCGGCTGATCCCAGAGAAAGGCAACGCGTGGCAGCAGGCATGAAAAAGCCCCCTGCGCGGATACGCAGAGGGCTGATCTTGCGGAATTTTTCGACGCTTAGGCGCGTTCGGAATATTCCATTGTCTCGGTGTTCACGACGATCATTTCGTCCTGACCCACGAAGGGCGGCACCATGACCTTGACGCCATTGTCCAGGATCGCGGGCTTGAAGGAGTTTGCAGCAGTCTGACCTTTGACGACCGGCTCGGTCTCGACGATCTTGCAGGTGACTTTCTGCGGCACGGTGGCGTTCAGCGCTTCGGATTCGTAGAATTCCACAACGATGGTCATGCCGTCCTGCAGGAACGGGCGACGATCGCCCAAGAGGTCTGCGGGCAGTTCGATCTGCTCGTAGGTTTCGGAGTCCATGAACACCAGCATGCCGTCGCTCTCATAGAGGAACTGCTGGTCTTTCTGCTCCAGACGCACGCGCTCCACCTTGTCTGCGGAACGGAAACGTTCGTTCAGTTTGGAGCCGTTGCGCAGGTTGCGCATCTCGACCTGGGCGAAGGCCCCGCCTTTGCCGGGCTTGACGTGGTCGACCTTAACGGCGGCCCAGAGCCCGCCATTGTGCTCCAGCACGTTGCCGGGGCGGATCTCGTTACCGTTGATTTTAGGCATATCAAAAATCCCTCTCGGGTGGTTGATGAACTGTTAACCGCCCCTATATCTGGCAGGAAGTAGGCTGGCAAGACAACGATATGTCGTGTGCGATCGCACAAAGCTATGCAAAATGCGCATAAAAGATATGCATATGCAGGCTATCCGAATCGTCACATTTCCGCCATAAGGAGCGCCACGCCGAAATTGCAATAGCAAGAACAAAAAGGAAGCAAGATGCGAGATTTCGTTGACGGCACCGCATATAACAATGAGCAAGGTAACCGGGCACGCAAGCTGTTTGCTGCGGTTGTTCTGGCTGCGCTTGACGATGCGATCGCCGATGACAAGAAATATGGCAACGGCCCGGAGCAGATTGCCCGCTGGGCACGGTCGCGTGATGGCCGTGAAGTACTGAGCTGTGCAGGCATCGACCCCAACGAGCGTGTGGTCAGTGGCCTGATGGAATTTGTGGGTCGCGGTGTGCGGACCTCTGTCGCGCTGTCGCGCGAAGAAAGCGAACGTCGCAACGCGGCGCAGGCCGAAGCTGCCTGATTTACAGACCTGCCAGTCTGGGACAGAAAACCTGTCAAAAAAGCGCGCCCGGGGGGGCGCGTTTTTTCTTTTGGGGATGGCGGTTTCATGGTCGATTAGGCCGCTCGTCGGGCTTTTCAGCGCGGGAAAAATCCGCCATGGCTGAGAGCTGAGACACAGACCCATCAACAGCGCAAAAGAGGCGGCCATGACAGCACGGGCCATCATGATCCAGGGAACCGGCAGCAACGTCGGCAAATCGATGATCGTTGCGGGGCTGGCGCGCGCCTTTGTGCGCCGGGGCCTGTCGGTGGCCCCGTTCAAGCCGCAGAACATGTCGAACAATGCGGCTGTGACGCCCGAAGGCGGAGAGATCGGCCGGGCGCAGGCCCTGCAGGCACGTGCCGCGATGCGCCCGCCCCATACCGACATGAACCCTGTCCTGCTGAAACCCGAAACAGACACCGGCGCGCAGGTGATCGTGCAGGGCAAACGCCGTGGCACGCAGGCGGCCGGATCTTTCATGCGCGACAAGACCGGTCTGCTGGAGGCCGCGCTGGAGAGCTTTCACCGGCTGGCGGCGGATGTGGATCTGGTCCTGATCGAAGGTGCGGGCTCTCCTGCGGAAACCAACCTGCGCAAGAATGACATTGCCAACATGGGCTTTGCCTGCGCGGCAGATGTGCCGGTGGTTCTGGTTGGCGACATCCACCGTGGCGGCGTGATTGCGCAGATCGTAGGCACCCATGCCGTGCTGGAGCCGCAGGACCTTGCGCGCGTCAAGGGCTTTGCGGTCAACCGCTTTCGCGGAGATCGCAGCCTGTTTGATGCGGGTCGCGATGATATTGCCGCGCGCACCGGATGGCCGTCGATGGGGGTGATCCCGTGGTTCTGGGACGCCTGGAAGCTGCCTGCCGAGGACATGATGGACATCGCATCACGCCCCGGCGGCGCCTGCAAGATCGTGGTGCCCCAACTGGAGCGGATGGCCAATTTCGATGATCTCGATCCATTGGCGGCAGAACCGAATGTCACGGTTGAAATCATACCCGCAGGTCGGCCCCTGCCCGGTGACGCCGATCTGGTGCTAATCCCCGGCAGCAAATCCACCATTGGCGATCTGGCGTATCTGCGGGCGCAGGGCTGGGATATCGATATCCTCGCCCACCACCGGCGCGGCGGTCATGTGATGGGCCTGTGCGGCGGCTATCAGATTCTGGGCAAGACCATTGATGACCCTGAAGGGGTCGATGGTCGCCCCGGCAAGGTCGCGGGCCTTGGGTTGTTGGATGTCCATACGGTGATGGCCGGCGAAAAGCGTGTCACCCTGACCGAGGCAGTGACCCGTGATGGCAACCTGCCGGTCAGCGGCTATGAAATCCACATGGGCCGCACGGACGGGGCGGATTGTGGGCGTGCGTGGCTCAGCATTGAGGGGCGTCTGGAGGGGGCGGCCTCTCGCGATGGGCGGGTGCGGGGCTCGTACCTGCATGGGCTGTTTTCGGCAGATGCCTTTCGGGCCAGCTTTCTTGGTCAGCTGGGGGTCGAGAGCCTTGCCGGTTATGACGACGGGGTCGAGGCTACGCTGGATGCGCTGGCCGATCACCTGGAAGAGTTCATGGATCTGGACCAGCTTCTTGAGCTGGCAGAGCCGGTTACTGGCTAACCGCTGAAGGGCAATACCTGTGGACAGGTGCCACAGGTCCGCAAGCTGCGGGCGTTACAGGAGATCCTGCGCCGACAAGGCGCGCTGGATTTCACGGCGCACCAGTTTGCGCACGTTGCGCGTGATCCGCTCGCCCAAGGCGCCCTGCAGTTCAGCGCGCACAATATCGGCAACCAGTTCGCGCAGGCTTTCCTCATCAAGGATGCTGTCTTCTGCGCCGAGCTGGTCCATCGCGACGTCTGTCACGGCCTGCTCTGCAATCTGGCTGGCGCCATCTGCTGTGGCGGGATCTGCCGGGGATGTCTGTGCCGGTTCGGAAAGAACCAGAGGCTCTGGCTGTGGATCAGGCTGGCGCGGCTCTGCCTCTGCGGTGGGGCTGTTCATTTGCGCAACCGGCGTCGCGGTCGGTTCTGCTGTCTCGTCAGCCTCTGCCAAGGGGTCAGCGGTGGCATCCGTCGCGGGCTCGGCGGTGTCGGTGTCGGCCCATTGCAGCGGTTCAAGATCGGAGCCGGCATAAGGCGTGTCCCGGCTTCCATCCGGCTCCCACAGAACGGGGCGCGCGGCGTTTGCGGCCTCCATTTCAGCGAGTTTCTGAACCACCGCACCAATTTTGGGATTGAGCTGACCTGCGGGTTTGGGCGTGCTATCGCGGCTGGGCGCAACGCCTGCGGCCTCAAACAGGGTAGAGTTCGGATCCGCCCAAGGCGCGTCCTCTGACGGGGATGGCTTGGGGGTGATGGCTTCGCTCAGGCTGTCATCTGTGACGATATCTGCCGCCTGCGCCGTTTCAGCCGCCTCTTCTACCGCCTCATCAGCCGGGGCTTCTGCGGGATCTGCATCAGGGGTCGCCTGAAAGACAATCGTGTCCGCGCTGTGATCGATGCCGTGATCTGTCGCCGCTTCGTCGTCCTGACCCGGTTCATCACCGCGCGGCGTTGCGGCCTGCAGACCTTGGAAAAAGGCGAGATCCTCGTTGTCGGGATCATTGTCATGCAAGACGGGTGCAGCTGCGGGCGCAATCGGCACCGTTTCGGCCACGGGGACGTCGCCAACCGGGATGTCCTGCACAGGGGCCTGACCAGTGTCCTGCACGGGGCTGGTGGCGATCGGCGTTGTCGGGGGTGTCGGCGCATCCTCTGCCTGCAGGCGATTTTCCGGAACCCGCAGAGCTGGGGTCAGGACCAGTCGGGTGACAGGTGCCTTGGGGCGGGGATCAGCCGTTGCCTCGGCAACGCGGGCGGCAGTGCCATTGCGCCGCCCTGCCCCGTGGTCCGGATTGCGATCCGCGCGGTTGTCTTCGCTCACCAAACGGCGGATCGACGACAGCACGTCTTCAATTTCTGTCTGCGTAACCGGTTCCGACATTTTTGCCTATCACTCTCGCCTCTTACCCCTGAGTGTAGCCGCCCGCCCGCGCGCAGACAACCGTGTGGATAAACACAATATTAAAGGTCAGGGCGGCCTGCATTTCGGGCTGCAGACAGAAAACGACCCGCCAGAGGCGGGCCGTTTCGTCAGTCGTGCAGACTGGCTGATTTTCGGGCGGCAGTGCTTATTGCTTGCCCAGAGCGCGCATGACGCGGTCCAGATCCTTGCTGCGCTGGCTTACGTGGGCTGGCGCGTCCTTTACTAGGTTGTAGTAAAGGGTCGGATCGTAGATTTCGACCGCAAGGCCCAGGTGTTCTGCCGTCAGCAGGCCCTGTGCCTGCAGCAGCGCATAGGCCGCCAAGGCCTGATTGGCGCGGGCCTGAACGCGCGCGGTCTGAGCTGCGAGCAGTTCCTGTTCAGCCTGCAGCACATCCAGCGTGGTCCGCGCGCCCAGAGTTGCCTCCTCGCGGATGCCGTCAAACGCCACGCGCGCGGCGCGCACACGCTCGTTGGACGAGCGCAGGCTGGCGCGGGCGGTGTCCAATGCCACATACGCAGCAGCAACATCCTGTGTCACGGCGCGTTGGTTGGTGATCAGCGCACCGCGTTCTGCCTGCAGGCGGGCGATGCTGGCGCGGCGGGCCGATGCAACGGAACCACCGGCATAGAGCCGCTGTGCCAGGGTCAGGCTGGCGCTGGAAGAATCACGCGTGCCGGGGCCGGTGGCGTTTTCCGCATGCGCAATGTTGGCGCGGAACGTGACCGTCGGGCCCAGACCACGGCCTGCGCTTTGGGCTGCGAAATCGGCTGCTTTGACCGCGTGTTGCTGGGCAAGAATGGTTGGATGGTTGCGCATGGCGATGGACTCGGCCGCTTGCAGCGAGGCCACGCGCTGGGGCAACGGCGGCTGACCGGCGATACGGCCCGGCTTGCTGCCGACGGCCTGCACATAGACCGCCTGCGCATCCAGCAACGCGCCCCGGCTTTCGGTGAGGCTCGCCTGGGCGGCGGCAACCCGGCTTTCGGCAAGGGCGACATCGGTGCGTGTCACCTCGCCCACCTCGAACCGGTCGTTGGCGGCGCGCAGTTCTTCTTGCAAAAGCCGCAGGTTGTTGGACCGCAGGGCAACATTGTCCTGTTGCAGCAACACGTTCACATAGGCCTGCACGGCCGCAAAGAGAACCTGCTGTTCGATGTCAATCAGCGCCTGACGGGTGGCCAGAACCGTTTCCTGTGCAGCCATCTGGCTGAGGCGGGAAACCCCATTGTCAAACAGCAGCCACGACACATCAATGCCGGTGGACACGGTTGTGTCATGGTTGGAGGACGCCCCGCCCGTAAAGCCGTTGCGCAGGTAATTGCGCTCTGCCCGCGCGACCCAATCGACCACCGGGCGCAGGCGCGCAACCGCAGCCGCGACGTTTTCGTCCGTTGCCCGCAACAGGGCGCGGTTTTGTTCCAACAGGCCGCTGGTCTTGTAGGCGCCGATCATGGCATCCGACAGGTTGTCGGCAGCAGCCCCCTTGGGCGCGCCAAGCAACATCGCGGCCCCCCCAGCAAAAACAAACGCCTTGAACAGCTTTGCTGTCAATTTCTTGCCCATTTCGAGCCTCTTATAGTTGGTCCATCCCAAGTGACAGCCCCATCAAGAGCATGCCCGCCCAAAATACGCAGGCGTGTCCGGTCTTAAAAAGACCCCGGCCTGGTGGCCGGGGTTGATCTTATTCCATCACGCTCAGAGCGCGAATTCCTTGGCCGCTTCAAAGCCGGGCAGCACCGGGGCGCCTGCGTTGAAGGCCAGACGCCAGGAGATCTGATCGGCGGATTTGTAGCCGATCTTGACCTCACCCAATGCGCCGGACATGAAGATCGCGATAATGCGCCCCCCGTCCTTCAGCTGGTTCAGCAGCGCTTCGGGCATGGTTTCCACCCCACCCTGCACCATGATCACATCGTAGGGGCCGTGTTCCGCGGCGCCCTCTGCCAGCGCGCCGGTGTGCACGATGGCATTGTCGGCAGAGACCGCAGACAGCTGGTCCTGCGCCTCGCTTGCGAGGGATTCGTCGGCTTCGACACCGATCACCATCTGCGCAACACGGGCCACGACTGCGGTGGAGTAACCCATGCCGCAGGCCACATCGAGCACCAGCTCGTCGGGCTGCACGTCGATTGCATCCAGCATTTTGGCCAGCGTGCGCGGCTCAAGCAGGACGCGACCGGGCGCGATATCAATGTTGTTGTCGGCATAAGCGGCTTCACGCTGGGCATCCGCGACAAAAGCCTCGCGCGGGACAGCGAGCATGGCTTCGATGATCGGGAATTTCGTAACATCCGACGGGCGGATCTGCGTGTCGACCATCATGCGGCGACGTTCGGCGAAGTCAGTCATAAGCTAAACTCATCTGGTCAGTCTGTTGCTGTTGGTTGTGCCACATCCGGCAGGAGCCGGCAACGGGCGCAGGGGCTTTTTGCCCCGGTGTGGCGGCTGGGCCGCCTATTTCCTCTTGACGAATTTGGTGAGGATCACGATCCGCTGGCCTTCAACGCGGCCTTCGATGTGCTCTGGGTTGTCGGCCACCAGCGAAATGCCCCGCACCGCGGTGCCGCGTTTGGCGGTAAAGCCTGCGCCCTTGACCGGGAGATCCTTGATCAGCACCACGGTATCGCCTGCCACCAGCTCTGTGCCGTTGCTGTCGCGATGGGCGCCTGCGGCGCTGTCGTCCGTGGCCTCGACCCAGGCGCGCATGTCGTCTTCGAGCCACAGCTGGTCCGCCAGATCCCGCGCCCAGTCATGATCGGACAGCTCCGCCAGAAGCCGTGCCGAGAGCACCTGCACCGCGGGCCGCTCTGACCACATGGAGGACGCAAGGCAGCGCAGATGTGCAGGGTCCGGCGCGCCCTGAGCCGCCGCGAGGCACGGCGCACACAGCGCGACATCGCCGTCCTGATCTGCGGGCGCGCCCGAAACGGTGTGGGTGACAAGCGGCGCATCGGCCGCGCATAGGGCGCAGGTGGGCATATGGGGGCTCCGTCAGATGGGTTGCCCCGCTTTAGGCGAGCGCGCGCGGAATGGAAAGCGCTGCGATGTCGCTAGCCTGCGCAGGCAGCACAGAAGCTGGTGCCGGGATGGGCCGCCAGATGCCCCTCGGTGATGCGATCGCCACAGATGTTGCAGTAGCCGACAGAGCCCGCATCCACACGCGCAAGCGCCTGATCGATGTCGCGGCGCAGCTCTGCCCATTGCTGGGTCAGGCAGTCCTGCTCGGCCATGGCAACCATTGATGCAACCTGCGCAGAGACCGTCCCCGTGACCGCCCCCGTGATCTTGGCGGCCGCCTTGGAGGTGGCTGGCTCTCCAACCGGTGTCTTGTCTGCGTTCTGCATGGCGGATTTGGCATCCCACGGTTTCAACACGGATCCTCCCCATTGTTGTCGCAGCCCGGCGGTGCCGCTGCTGCTGTGGTGCCGCGGCGAACGGGCTTGGTTGCTGGACACTGATGCAACCTATAGATGTTGACCGCCACGCGAAACTCACCGAATTGGGGGAGGTCTGCAAGGGCGCGCGCGGCGCTGACGTGAGAGGGGCGCAAATCGGGGGCCGATACGGGCGGGGCGCGCCCTTGCCTTTGGGGGGATGTGGCCTTTGCCGGGAATGTGACCCTTGCGCGGATGTGACCGGCAGAAGGCGCAGAGAGACTGGATCAGCGCCCGCGGGCTTGCTATCACCTAGGCAAGATCGAGCAAGGGAGACATGTGATGACCCGATCCGCCCTCACCGGCCTCGCCCTCCTGGGGGCCGTTCTGGCGCTCAGCGCCTGTGAAACCACCAAAGGCGCCGGCCGCGACATCCAGAAAGCCGGCCAAGCCATCAGCGGCGCCGCACAGGACGTGCAGAACAGCCTCTGATTTCAGTGAGGTTCAGGACAACAGAACCGTCCGGCCCGAGGGGCTGGGCGGTTTTTTATTGGCTCGCCGGGGTCGTGTGACATCGCAGGGGGGGCGTGTCTGGCGCTTGGGGAGGAGTGGTGACTGAGCGGCGTGGTTGGGTATCCGGGGCGCATAACAGCCACAAAGGGCAGCGCCCGGCCCGGCGGGGTGGGAAGCGAAGCGCCCGCCCCGTGGGGGGCGGGCCGGGCGCTGCCCGGTCTGGCGACCGGGCATGTTAGGTTGTTGCTAGACGAAAAGTAAGTCCTTTAGTCGAGACGACCACGTTTATTCGCCTTTGCCGCGATCTTACGCGCTACTTTCTTTACCTGTGAACGAGAAGCCTGGCGAACCAAATTGTAGTCAGCTAGAGCGTGAGCAGGATTGAGTTCAATTGGATCTGCTTTGCATTCAATTGAATGCTCATCGAACTCTGCCTCAGTTACTCCAAAAACAGCTGCAGAATCCAACCCGAAAACAGTTTGATGTCGCTCCCTACTTTCCGGAGGAGAAGACATCGAAGCAAAATCAACACTTAAGCAATATTCGTGCTCATCGGTCGGTGCGAAGCCTCCACTACCAGCACGCCCATTGTCATAAAAGTGTGGGTGGATGTTCCGCAAAAACAGCTCGTCTTGGTCATCACTCATCCACAATTCCATTCTCGCTCAATAGCATTCTTAGTAATCCCGGAGAACACCCACGAAAGCGCCTGACAACAGATTCATCGTCATCCAAGCTCATCACTTCCACTATGACGTGTGTATCCTTAATCGCAACAGTCCATTCAAAATCGTTTCGAGTGTATTCAATCTGAACTTCACCATCAACGGAAGGAAAAATCCCAGCAGACCCCTCGAAAGCTGAGATGAAGCGGGCGATATCCTTACTCGTGATGACTGTGAGTTGCGAAATTTCTTCACCTTCCCCGTTGTACCAACCAGCCTCAAGCCCAGCGAGTTCACTGACTCGTGATGCAGCCTTCGCCATAGAGTTGTCATCTTCGACGAGGCTAAATGAGTTCACCCCTTCAGTACGCTTGATGAATCCATCATAATCGACCACGGCATTAATATTGAAATCTACAAGACGCCCATTCTGCCCGTTATACGTTAATCGGGCCGTCTGAAGATTGACGTCAATCCTGATAGTACCATGTTCAGAAACCACCGAAATGGAAGGTGGCGTTTCAGAAACTCCGGAAAGAACCCCAAATCCGGAGATGTTCTTAGTTTTTTCCTCACGAATTTCTCGAGTAATTCTTTCTCTTGTAGTCGCCGATATTGGATGGCGGTCAACATCACGACTCAACCGACCTCGGGTAACAACTATGTTCTCCGACGAACGAAGGTTCTTTCGCAACTGACGGAGCTCATATCTAACGGCGGGGCTCAATCGAGGCAGCGGTTTGTTATCGTTGGCGGCGTCGATGATTTTGACAAGTTCATCTTGGGCCCTGTCAAAAATGTCACCAGGGGCCATCGAACCAAACAGCTCAGGCAAGTCCTCTTCGAAACGCGGTAGATGAGCAACGGCACTGCCTTCTTCGATATCACCAATTTGAAGCTGAAAGTATCGTTCAAAATTGCGCGGAAGACGTAGTCTGTTTGGGTTTTTCTCTCGCCAGATTTGCTTGGCGAGCTCCACCAAAACCTTCTGATAGATGGAGATGTTTACCGACGCATCCGCAGGCAACCTCGCCCCGTTAAAACGTGAGCCAGCGAAGGAAAGTTTGACAAATGGCACTTTTTCCAATTTCTAACTGTCCATTTTCAATGCAGAGATGAATGCCTCCTGAGGAATATCAACTTTTCCGAACTGGCGCATCTTCTTTTTGCCTGCTTTCTGCTTGTCCAAGAGTTTGCGCTTACGTGTGGCGTCGCCGCCGTAGCATTTGGCGGTCACGTCCTTGCGCAGGGCAGACAGGGTTTCGCGGGCGATCACCTTGCCGCCGATGGCAGCCTGGATCGGGATCTTGAACATGTGGCGCGGGATCAGGTCCTTGAGCTTTTCGCACATGGCACGGCCGCGCATCTCGGCGCGGTCACGGTGCACCATCATCGACAGCGCATCCACCGGCTCGTCGTTCACCAGCACTGACATCTTTACCAGATTGTCCTCGCGGTAGCCGGTCATCTGATAGTCGAAGGAGGCATAGCCCTTGGTCACCGATTTCAGACGGTCGTAGAAGTCAAACACCACCTCATTGAGCGGCAGGTCATAAACCACCATCGCGCGGGAGCCGGCGTAGGTCAGATCCTCCTGAATGCCGCGACGGTCCTGGCAGAGCTTCAGCACATCACCGAGGTATTCATCGGGCACCAGGATGGTGGCCTTGATGCGCGGCTCTTCGATGTGGTCGACCTTGGACATGTCGGGCATGTCGGCGGGGTTGTGCAGCTCGATCATCTCGCCCTCGATGCCTTCCTTGCCCTTCATGTAGACATGATAGACCACGGAGGGCGCGGTGGTGATGAGTTCGATGTTGTATTCGCGTTCGATCCGGTCGCGGATCACCTCAAGGTGCAAAAGCCCGAGGAAGCCACAGCGGAAGCCAAAGCCAAGCGCGGCAGAGGTTTCCATCTCGTAGCTGAAAGAGGCGTCGTTAAGCGCCAGTTTGTCGATGGCGTCCCGCAGGTCTTCGAATTCGGCGCTGTCGACCGGGAAAAGGCCACAGAACACCACGGGCTGTGCAGGCTTATAGCCGGGCAGCGCCACCTCGGTGCCGTTGCGGTCATTGGTGATGGTGTCACCGACGCGGGTGTCGCGGACCTGTTTGATCGACGCGGTGAGAAAGCCGATTTCACCCGGCCCCAGCACATCCACCGCCTGCATCGCGGGGCGGAACACGCCGATGCGGTCGACGTGGTGCAGGGTGCCGTTCGACATGAACTTGACGCGCATGCCCTTTTTCAGGGTGCCGTCCATGATGCGGACCAGAACGATCACGCCGAGATAGGCGTCATACCAGCTGTCCACCAGCATCGCCTTGAGCGGTGCATCGCGGTCGCCACTGGGCGCGGGCAGTTTGTGCACGATCGCCTCGAGCGTCTCGCGGATGCCCTGCCCTGTCTTGGCCGAAACCTGAATGGCATCGGTTGCGTCGATGCCGATCACATCCTCGATCTGTTCTGCCACGCGGTCACAATCGGATGCGGGCAGGTCGATCTTGTTCAGAACCGGGACGATCTCGTGATCCGCGTCAATCGCCTGATAGACGTTGGCGAGGGTCTGCGCCTCTACCCCTTGGGTGCTGTCCACCACCAAGAGCGAGCCTTCGACCGCGCGCATGGAGCGGGAGACCTCATAGGCAAAGTCGACGTGACCGGGGGTGTCGATCAGGTTGAGCACATAGGTTTCACCGTTCTCGGCCTTATAGTCGATACGGACGGTGTTGGCCTTGATGGTGATGCCGCGCTCGCGCTCGATATCCATGCTGTCGAGCAGCTGCTCCTTCATATCGCGGTCCTCGACCGTTCCGGTCTCTTGGATGAGCCGGTCAGCGAGGGTGGATTTGCCATGGTCGATATGCGCGACGATGGAGAAATTGCGGATTTTGTCGAGCTCTGTCATGCAGGGGGATATGATTTGGTTTTGGGGTTTGGTCAAGATGGCACGTACATCCTTCAACCACCTTATGCACACGGCCCGGAGCGGCATATCGCCTGCCACTGTCTGACGGCCATTTGCCCCGCCCCCGAGGCGCGAATTGCGCAGTCTGCCCCGCGCCACAGCCTGGGCCGGTAGCCCGCCGCGCGCGCCATCGCTGCAAGGCTGGCCAAAATGCGCTATAGTGGCGGTGTTCCATGATTTCAGTGCCGTTGTGACGAGGGACGCGCAATTCAGGAGGACCACCGACATGGATGCCATCAAAACCGCAGAATATGCACGTGCGCTCTATTCGGCGCATGGGGATCGGGCCGAGGCGGAAGTGGCTCAGAAGATGAGGATTTGTCAGGAAAGCGGCAAAACCGCAGAGGCGGAGGATTGGAAATCCGTGCGCCAGATGATCCGGTCCCTGCGCGGGCCGAACCAGTCCTGATTGCCCTCCAGCAGGGTGTCGACAAAGCGATCCCCCCGGGCCCCGTCTGGCGTCGCAGCGGCGTGGAGCGGGCCTGGGGGCTCTGCCCAGCTGGGCCTGCCAGAGCACCAATATACCGGAAAAGTGGCAGGTTTCCGCTGAGGCTCAACCCTTCGTTTACCTTGATTGAAACTGACCTGCGCTTGCGCCATAGTCCTGCCAGCAGCGGGCCAGAAGACCCGCCTTGATCTGAGCATTTGCAGGGTTCTAGGGACAATGAAGATGAAGTTTTTCGTGACTGCCACGCTATGCGCCACGCTGGTGACTGGTGTTCTGCCCGCGCCTGTCGGGGCTGGTGCCATTGAAAAGGCCTGCCGTCAGTCGGATCGCTCGGCTGCGAATCCTTCGCTGTGCCGCTGCATTCAGAGCGTCGCAAACGCGAGCCTGAACCGGGCGGAGCGCAAGACCGTGTCGAAATGGTTCAAGGACCCGCATCAGGCGCAAGTGGTGCGCCAGTCGGATCGCCGCTCGGACGAGCGGCTGTGGGCGCGCTACAAGGCCTTTGGCGAAAACGCGACCCGCATCTGCGGCTGAGCGGCAAACGATCCAGCGATCGCTGCGACCGACCGAATGGTCTCTTGCATCCGAAAGGCGCAGCCACAGGGCCTGCGCCTTTTGTTTTGGCAGCTGCGCGTCGTGGGGCCGTTTCTTTACCCAACTGCGGTGCGCGCGGCCGTCAGATCAGACAGATCCGCGCATTTTCCCGATCTGGTCTTGCGCCGGTGGCGATATTGGCTTTGATAACAGCCAGATCACGCGGGAGGCGATCTTCTGTGTGCTGTCGCGAAGATGTTTGCCGCCGACAGGCCCCGACCTGTCGTGGTTCCGATGCAGGAGCGCATAAATGCTGATGAAAGGCGTCACGCTGCGCGGGCTTGAAGTGTTTGAAGCTCTGGCCAAAACCGGATCTGTTGCCCAGACCGCGTCGTTGACCGGGCTCAGCCAGCCTGCGGTCAGCCAGCAACTGCGCAATCTCGAAAGCGCGCTGGGGGCGGAACTGGTGAACCACGGGCGCAGACCGATGGTGCTGACGCCGGTGGGGCGCAATTTTCTGGCCCGCACCGAAGCGGTTCTGGCAGAGCTGCGGCTGGCACAAAGCGAGTTGAGCGTTGTTGATCTCAACCACCTGTCAACGCTGTCGATCGGGCTGATTGACGATTTCGACAATGACCTGACACCGCGCCTTGTGACCACGCTGGCCGAGAGCCTGGTGAACTGTCGGTTCAAGATGATCACCGCCTCCAGCCACGACATTCTGGAAGCACTGGATGCGCGCGATTTGCACATTGCGGTGACTGCCACCACCGGTGCGCTGCGCGAAGGCGTGACGGAATATCCGCTGGTGCAGGATCCCTTTATGCTGGTGGCGCCCAAGGGCCTGCTGCTGAAGCCTGAGGCAGAGATGGATATCCTGCAGTCCCTGCCCTTTCTGCGTTACGACAGCAGCCAGTTGATTTCGCAGCAGATTGAGGCACATCTGGCCCGCCAGAAGCTGCTGTTTGAGGAACGGTTCGAGATCGGCTCACATCAGGCGCTGATGGCGTTGGTGGCGCGACGGATCGGTTGGGCCATCACCACCCCGCTCGGCTATATGCGCGCGGTGCGCTTTCACGAGGATCTGGAGGCCTTCCCCTTGCCCTTTGGCGCGTTTTCGCGGCGGATCTCGCTGTTTTCCAGTTCGGACTGGGCCGACCGCGTGCCACGGGATGTGGCGCAGACCATGCGGCGCCTGGTGCAGGGACATGTGATCGACCCCGCCGTGCAGCAACTGCCGTGGCTGGCTGGCGATCTGAAGGTGCTGGAGGACTGAGCCGACAGGCCCGTGCCGTCCTGCCCTGCTCTGCACATTCAACCCACGATCAACGCAGGCTGTTCGCAAGCCCCTGCGCTGCCGCCTCGATGAGATCAAGGCAGCCGTCGAAATCGCGGGTATAATAGGGGTCAGGCACGTGATCCGCACCAGAGCCAGCCGCGAAATCAGTGAATAGCCTGACAGGCGTCTCTGCCCCTGCCGGTCGCTGCGCCTCAATATCCTGAAGGTTGTCGCCATCCATCGCGACAATCAGATCAAAGCGGCCGAAATCGGCAGGTTTGAACTGGCGTGCGCGCAGATCTGACAGATTGATGCCCCGCGCTCCCGCTGCGGCCTGCATGGGTCCATAGGGTGGCGAGCCGACATGGTAGCCGGCGGTGCCTGCGCTGTCAGTCTCAACCTCGGGGCAAAGCGTGCGGAACACACCTTCAGCTGCGGGAGAGCGGCAGATATTGCCAAGACAGACGAACAGGATGCGCTGAGCCATTGGAGCGAGGCCTCTTATCTATTGAGCGATCGCAACACCGCGCTGCGATCTGGGTGATCCTAGGGGCAGATCAGAGAAGGCAGAAGCAAAATCCGCCGCGTGGCTGGCAGGATTTGGATTGAAACCGGTGGCGGCTGGCTTCTGTGTAATACATCGGGACAGAAAGAAAACGGCCTCCCGCCCCTGTGCGCCTGTCTGACCTATGCGGGGTCAAACCGGCGCAAGCGGAAGGCACGTAAGGGCGCGCGGCCTTAGTGCGAGTGTTTCATGCCCCCATGATCCGGTTTGCGTTCCAGATCGACAGGGACTGTCACGCTGATCTCACCGGCGTTTTCGAACACCAGCGTCAGAGCGACCTCATCGCCATGCGCCAACGGCGCCGTCAGCCCCATGAGCATCACGTGATCGCCACCACGCTTCAGCGCATGGCCTTCGCCCGCCGGAATGGCAAAGCCCTCTTCGACGTGCAGCATCTGCATCACACCGTTATCGCCTGCCTTGTGGGTGTGCAGCTGGGTCAGCTTGGCCGCATCACTGCGCACATCAATCAGGCGATCATCAGCGCTGCTGGTGTTTTCGATCACCATGAAGGCTGCGCCGCTCTTTGCGCCCTTGGAGGACACGCGGGCATAGGCGTCGCTCACCGTGATATCTGCGGCAAAAGCGGCGGTGGACATGGCGATGGCAGCAACAGCCGCCGTGATGGAGGATTTGAAGATCATTGGTCTATCCTTGGAAAATATCAGTAAATCAGAGGCATCCCGGCAGGATGCGGCGACTTAACCAAGGGTGGGCGGCGCGCGCGCCCAGGCCGCCAGACGCAGGGGCTGCGGGCTGAGCGTGACCGTTGCGATGTCCAGTTGCAGCGCCCGTGGGACCATCTGCCAGCCAGCGGGCAGCCCCCCCAGCGCGAGATCGGCAACAAAGGTGAGGCACTCGGGACAGTCGGCAGGTGGGCTGGTCGGCTGGCCGTCGCTGTCGACATAGACCATGGCTGGGCCGGTGCCGGTACAGAGCACCATCTGCCCGGAGGCATCGCGCATACCCGCCTGCGCACTGATCCCGGTAAGGGACAGTGCCGCCATCAGCAAGATGGTCAGATATGCACGAAGAAACATCATCACAGCCGAGATATGCGCCCCAACCCGGCCCCCTGCAAGACGAAAAAGCGCCGCACGTCGGACCAGGGCCACCAGAGCAGCCACAGACTGCCGCCAAACGAAAAACGCCGCGCATGTCATTACATGCACGGCGTTTCTAATCCGGTCGGATCGTAAGGCTTAGGCGTTTGCCGCCTGTGCCTTTGCGATCTCTTTCTTGACCTTCAGAGCAGCGGAGGACAGCTCTTCGTCCTTGGCTTTCGCCAGGAAGGCGTCCAGGCCACCGCGGTGGTCAACAGAGCGCAGTGCAGCGGCAGAGATGCGCAGCTTGACGCCACGGCCCAGGGTCTCGGACTGCAGGGTCACGTCGTTCAGGTTCGGCAGAAAGCGACGCTTTGTTTTGTTGTTGGCGTGGCTGACATTGTTGCCAGTCATCGGGCCTTTTCCGGTCAGTTCGCAACGGCGCGACATGGTTTTATCCTTCGTATCTGGGGCGCCCGCTGATGCAGCATCTGTTCGGGCACCAAATTACAAGGGGCGCGGCCATTGGCTGCGCCCGAAAACTGGTTGGATGCGTGTAGGAGGAATCGCGCGCAGGGTCAAGCCATATGAAACAGATTTATGTGGCAGCCCTTGTGGAAACGCGCGCGGGGACGAACACCAAGGTCAATCCACCCGCCCATGCAGCCAAGGTTCGCGCCCTTCTAGCGTGCCACAGCGGCGAAATCCAGCGCAGAGATGCGCTGTGGCGGCTCTTTTTGCCGGGGTCTGATTGGTGGCGTCTGATTGGTGGGACGTGATTGGTCGCGCCTGCTTGGCGGGGCCGACGTTGCGGCAACCTGCCGTGGGCTCAGCCGACGCCAAGGCCCAGCAGCATGTCACGGGCGGCTGCAGCCGGGGTTGCACGCCCCTCGGCCACGTCCTCGGACAGCGTTGCCATCCGTTCCTGCGCCCAGGGGGTTTCAAGGCGCGCGAGCAGGGCCTGGCGCACGTCTTCGGCAAACCAGTAGCGAGCCTGATCGCCCCGGCGCCGCTGCCAGTGGCCGTTTTCGCGCCGCCAGTCCGCAAGGGCCTGCATCTCTGCCCAGGCTTCTGCCAGACCTTCGCGGGCAACGGCCGAGACCATCAACGCCTTCGGAAACCCCTCCGGATCCTGCGGCCGCTTGCGCAACAGGCGCAATGCGCCTGCGTAGTCGGCGCAGGTGCGGGTCGCGGCGGGCTTCAGATCGCCATCTGCCTTGTTGACGAGAATGATGTCGGCCATTTCCATGATGCCACGTTTCACGCCCTGCAGTTCATCGCCACCCGCTGGCGCCAAGAGCAACAGGAACAGGTCCGACATCTCGGCCACCACGGTTTCGGATTGGCCCACACCCACGGTTTCGATCAGCACCACGTCAAAGCCAGCGGCCTCGCACAGCGCCACCGCTTCGCGCGAGCGACGGCCCACACCGCCCAGATGGGTCTGGCTTGGCGAGGGGCGGATAAAGGCGTTCTTCTCTCGGCTGAGGTGTTCCATCCTTGTCTTGTCGCCAAGGATCGACCCACCGGAGCGGGTGGAACTGGGGTCCACGGCCAAGACCGCCACCTTGAGACCCGCGCCAATCAGCATCATGCCGAAGCTTTCGATAAAGGTGGATTTCCCCACCCCCGGCGTGCCGGACAGGCCTATGCGCAGCGACTGGCGGTTTTCGCGTGCAAGCAGGTCAAGCAGCCGGGTGGTTGCCTCGCGGTGATCGGCGCGGCCACTTTCGACCAGCGTGATGGCGCGGGCCAGCGCGCGGCGTTCTCCGTTCAGGATGCGGGCGGCCAGATCCTCGATATCCGGGACTGCGCCACGCCCTGCCCGTGTGGAATTGCCTGTTGCTGACATATTGGCCCCTCTCGCTCCCGTCCGGTGTCGGGCATTGATGGCGCAGCCGGGCGGGCGTTGTCCAGAGAACATCCGTCGCAGGTCGTCAATGGGCGCGTCGCTCTGCGCTGGACGCTTGGCCTGCCATTGGCGATAAGGCGGCATGACCAGACTGCCTATTGATGATGCCCTGCCCGAGTTGATCGCTGCCCTGCGCAGCCAGAGCCGTGCGGTTTTGCAGGCCCCACCCGGTGCGGGCAAGACCACGCGGGTGCCGCTGGCGATGCTGGAGGCCGGGCTGTGCGAGGGGCGCATCATCATGCTGGAGCCCCGCAGGCTCGCGGCACGCGCAGCAGCAGAGCGCATGGCCGATACATTGGGCGAACGGGTTGGTCAGACGGTCGGCTACCGGATCCGGGGCGAGGCAAAGACCAGCGCCGCCACCCGCATTGAGGTGGTAACAGAGGGCATCCTGACGCGGATGCTGCAGTCTGATCCCGATTTGCCCGATGTTGGCGCGGTCATCTTTGACGAATTCCACGAACGCTCGCTCAATGCCGATTTCGGTCTCGCGCTTTGTCTGGAGGTCGCAGGTGCGCTGCGGGACGACCTGATGCTGCTGGCGATGTCCGCAACGCTGGATGCCGCACCCGTGGCAGAGCTGATGCAGGCGCCGCTGGTGACCTCTGAGGGGCGCAGCTATCCGGTAGAGACCCGCTGGCTCGACGCGCCGCTTCCTGCTGACACGCGCACAGGCCGGGGACCGCGCAGATTGGATGCGCTGGTGGATCTGGTGGTGCGGGCAGAGGCCGAAACCCGCCCACCCGGCTCTGGCAGCACAGGCGGGTCCGAAGCCAAGGGGGGCGGCATTCTGGTGTTCCTTCCCGGCGAGGGAGAGATCCGCAAAGCCGCTGCTGCGCTTGCCTCTCGCCTGCCCGGTGACTGCGTGGTGCGCCCCCTGTTTGGTGCGCTTCCCTTTGCCGAACAGCGCGCCGCCATTCAGCCCGATGCCAAATTGCGCAAGGTGGTGCTGGCGACGTCGATCGCGGAAACCTCTCTGACGATTCAGGATGTACGCGTGGTGGTGGACATGGGGCTGGCCCGGCGCAGCCGATTTGATCCCGGCTCTGGCATGTCGCGGCTGGTGACTGAACGAGTGACCCGCGCCGAAGCCACCCAGCGACAGGGGCGTGCGGGCCGTGTGGCAGAGGGCACCTGTTACCGCCTTTGGACCAAGGGCGAGGAAGGCGCGCTGGCCGTCTTTCCCCCGGCAGAAATTCAGGCCGCCGACCTTTCCGGGCTGGCGCTGGAGCTGGCCTTATGGGGGGCTGAGCCGGCGGATCTGCCATTTCTGACCCCTCCTCCCGATGGTGCATTGAAAGAGGCGCAGGCGCTGCTGCAGATGCTGGGTGCATTGGATCGGCGCAACCGGATCACCGACCATGGGCGCGCGCTGGCAAAACTGCCACTGCATCCACGGCTGGCCCATATGCTGCAACGTCACGGTGCCGAGGCGGCACCGCTTGCAGCCCTAATGGCAGAACGCGATCCTTTGCGCGGTGCACCTGTCGATCTGGCCCTGCGGCTGGAGGCGCTGCGAGATCCCAAAGCCTTTCTCCGCAAGCGCCGCTATCAGCTGAACCTGCCTGCGACAGACCGCATCAAGAGCGAAGCCAAACGGCTGACCCGGCAGGCGGGTGTGTCAGGATCCGCATCAGTGCCGGGCGCCCGCCCTGCGGTGATGGCAGCGGCGGCTTATCCCGACCGCATCGGCCAGCGGCGCAAGGGGGAAGCGCCACGCTATGTCCTTTCCGGTGGCAAGGGCGCGGTTCTGCCGGATGACGACCCGCTGGCCGCTGCACCGTTCCTTGTGGCGCTGGACAGCGACGGCAACCCGCGCGAGGCCCGGCTGAGGCTGGCCGCACAGATCACCCTGTCAGAGCTGCGAGAGGCATTTGCCGACCAGATCCGAACCGAAAACATCTGCCACTGGTCAAAACGTGATCGCCGGGTCGTCGCGCGCAGGCAGCAATGTCTGGGCGCGGTGGTTCTGGACGACCAGATCTGGAAAGACGTTCCAGCGGATGCAGTGGCCACCGCAATGTTGGAGGGGGTGCGCGATCTGGGCCTGCGCCTGAGCGGCGCAGCGGCGCGCTTTGTTGCGCGGGTCCGTCTGGTTGGCGAGGCAGGCGAAGACCTGCCGGATTTCAGCGACAGCGCCCTTCTGGACAGTCTGGAGGATTGGCTCCTGCCGATGCTGGAGGGGGTGCGCAGCGCGGACGACTGGAAACGGTTTGATCCGCTGCCCGCCCTGCGCGCCGCGCTCAACTGGGAGCAGACGCAGCGGCTTGACCAGCTTGCGCCTCCGCATTTCACCACGCCGCTTGGACGCAAGCTGCCGATTGATTACGGCCAGGATATTCCCGAAATCTCTGTCCGCCTGCAGGAGATGTTCGGAGTGACCCGCCATCCAACGGTCGCCAACACGCCGCTGAAGGTGACGTTGTTGTCGCCGGCCCAGCGTCCGATCCAGATCACCCGCGACCTGCCGGGGTTCTGGTCTGGCTCCTACGCCGACGTGCGCAAGGACATGCGCGCCCAGTATCCCAAACACCCCTGGCCCGAAGACCCGACCGTTGCGGACCCCACTTTGCGTGCAAAACCACGAAAGTGAGCGGCAAAACCCACAAACCCACACGCATGAACGCCTGAATTCGGTCAAAAACTGGTGAAAACTGTCAGTTTGATCGATTTTTGTGGGTGTACCCTCTTGAATTTCACTCAGGAGCCGCAAGATAATAGGCTTGATTAGCGAGTGGCCAGTTTTCGTGGCCCGGAAAGCCGAGCAGCAATGAAACCCCTTCTGTCTTCCGCCTGGGAAGAGTTCCTCAGACCTATGATTTTACGACCCAAGAGATTGCAGGTCGCAGCCCTGTGCTATCGTCAGGGTGAGGCGGGCAAAGAGGTGTTGATGATCACCAGCCGCGGCACCGGCCGCTGGATCGTTCCCAAAGGCTGGCCGATCAAGGGCAAGACCGGATCCCAATCTGCGCTGCAGGAAGCCTGGGAAGAAGCAGGCGTGATCAAGGCGCAGGTCGAAGACGAACCAACCGGCAGCTATGATTATCTCAAGCAGCGTGACAATGGCACAGGCGAGATGGTGGAAACCCTCGTCTACAAGGTGCGTGTGCGCGAGCTTGCCAAGAACTACCCCGAGCGCGACGAGCGCATCCGGGAATGGATGTCGCCCGAAAAGGCGGCCGACCTTGTGGCCGAACCGGAACTGAGCGCGTTGCTGCGCGCATTGTAACGGTTTGACGGCAGTTTCATGACGAAACCCTTGCGTATTGCGCAAGGGACCATTAGGCGCGTGCTCAATTCTAGAATCGGGACTGAGACAATGAGCGACGCACCTGAGCGACCGCAATGGAAAACTCTTGACCGGGATCTGAACCGGATCTCTCAACTGGAACTGGCAACGGCCTATGTTTCGCGCCCCCTGGTGGCGCCGGGCATCGCGCTGGTCTTTATCGTGCTGGCAGGCGTCGGCGCGGCCGTCTTCCTGGGGTCTGCACCCACCAATTTCGTCGTTGTGGCTGCCGCAGCCTTTGGCGCCTACATGGCGCTGAACATCGGCGCAAACGATGTGGCCAACAACATGGGCCCTGCCGTGGGCGCCAATGCGCTGACCATGGGCGGCGCCATCGTGATCGCAGCCCTCGCCGAAAGCGCAGGCGCGCTGCTGGCCGGTGGCGATGTGGTCTCGACCATTTCCAAAGGCATCATCGACCCCTCGGGTGTCTCCAGCGCGGAGATCTTTATCTGGGCAATGATGGCGGCGCTGATTTCCTCGGCGCTTTGGGTGAACCTCGCAACCTGGGTTGGCGCCCCGGTTTCGACCACCCACTCGGTTGTGGGCGGCGTCATGGGCGCGGGCATCGCGGCTGCGGGCTTTGGCGCGGTGAATTGGCCCACGATGAGCAAGATCGCTGCCAGCTGGGTGATCTCGCCCGTTCTGGGCGGCGTGATCGCTGCGGCCTTCCTCGCCTTTATCAAGGCCAAGATCATCTATCAGGACGACAAGATCGCAGCTGCGCGCCGCTGGGTGCCGGTGCTGGTGGGGATCATGGCGGGTGCCTTTGCGACCTATCTCGCGCTCAAGGGCCTGAAGAAAATCGTCAAGATCGACCTGGAGATTGCCCTGCTGATCGGCGCAACCGTGGGGGGCCTGAGCTATGTGATCACCGCACCGCTGATCAAGCGCCAGTCGGAAGGCATGGAAAACCGCAACAAGTCGCTCAAGGCGCTGTTTGCCCTGCCGCTTGTCATTTCCGCGACGCTGCTGTCCTTTGCGCATGGCGCAAATGATGTGGCCAATGCGGTTGGCCCGCTGGCGGCAATTGTCCACACCGCCCAGTTTGGTGACATCGCAGCCAAAGTCACCATCCCGACCTGGGTGATGGTGATCGGCGCCTTCGGGATCTCCTTTGGCCTGTTCCTGTTCGGCCCCAAGCTGATCCGCATGGTGGGCAGTCAGATCACCAAGCTGAACCCGATGCGCGCCTACTGCGTGTCGCTTTCCGCTGCCATCACCGTGATCGTGGCAAGCTGGCTGGGCCTGCCCGTGTCATCGACCCATATCGCGGTGGGCGCGGTGTTTGGCGTCGGCTTCTTCCGGGAATGGCACATGGAACGCCGCCTGAAGCGGACCTCTGCCAGCCGCCCTGCGGAAAAACGGATCGCGCCGGAAGAGCGCCGCCGCCGCAAGCTGGTGCGCCGCAGCCATTTCATGACCATTGTGGCCGCCTGGGTCATCACGGTGCCTGCCGCAGCCCTGCTGTCTGGCTGCGTGTTCCTGGTGCTGAGCGCAATCGCGCTCTGATCTCTGCCAGAGCGAAACAACGAAAAACCGCCGCATCACCCCGATGCGGCGGTTTTTTTGCGTGCTGATTGAAGGGTGGCCTGTGCAAGGCAGCGACCCTGCCCCTTTCATGTCGGGACAGGAGCGCCTGGCGGCTTAGCTGCCGAGGCAGTAGCGCATGATCGCCTTTTGCGCATGCAAACGGTTTTCCGCCTCGTCAAAGATCACCGACTGCGGCCCGTCCATCACGGCGCTTGTCACTTCTTCCTCGCGGTGGGCTGGCAGGCAGTGCATGAACAGCGCATCCGGCTTGGCCTGCGCCATCAGCGCCTCGTTCACCTGATAGCTGCGCAGCATGTTGTGGCGGCGCTCCTTGGAGGACTGGCTGTCGTGCATGGAAACCCAAGTGTCCGCCACCACGAGATCGGCCCCCTCGACAGCCTTGTTCACGTCGCGTTCAATGATGATCTGCGAGCCTGCCTTGCGGGCGAGGCCAACAAATTCCTCTTCGGGATCAAGTTGCGCAGGGCCCGTGAAGGTCAGATCAAATCCAAACTGACCAGCGGCGTGGATGAAGGAGGCACAGACATTGTTGCCATCGCCACACCAGACCACCTTCTTGCCCTTGATGGAGCCGCGATGTTCCTCGTAGGTGAGCACATCTGCCATGATCTGGCAGGGGTGGGTACGGTCGGTCAGCCCGTTGATGACCGGCACGCTGGCGTATTCGGCCATTTCGGTCAGCACGGTTTCGTCAAAGGTCCGGATCATGATCATGTCGACATAGCGCGACAGCACGCGCGCGGTGTCAGCGATGGTTTCGCCGTGCCCCAGCTGCATGTCATTGCCCGACAGCACCATCGTCTGCCCCCCCATCTGGCGCACACCAACATCAAAGGAAACGCGCGTCCGGGTCGAGGGTTTTTCAAAAATCAGCGCGACCATGCGGTCCTTGAGCGGCTGTTCGTCATCCAGAGCGGCTTTTGGGCGCCCCTGACGGGCGTCCTTGGTGATCCGGGCCTGATCGATGATGGCGCGCAGATCAGCGGCGTCGGTTTTGTGAATATCGAGAAAATGGTTCATGTCGGATATCGCTTTCGGTTGTCCTGGCAGGCCCCAACGGCCCTGCCCGTCTCCGGCTATGGCGGGGGCCAGCCCCCGCACCCCCGGAGTATTTGGGGAAAGATGATGCTCAGGCCTTGGCCGCAACAGCCGTCGCGGCGCGATCCAGACGGGCATAGGCCTCGTCGATGTCATCATCGGTGAGCGTCAGTGGCGGCAGCAGGCGGATGACATTATCCGCAGCCGGGACTGTGACCACTTCGTTGTCATAGCCTGCATTGACCACATCGATATTGGGCGCCACGCATTTCAGACCCAGCATGAGGCCGGTGCCACGCACCTCTTCGAACACCTCGGGGTGGGAGGCCACAAGACCCTCGAGTTTCTGGCGCAGCAGGCCTGCCTTGCGGTTTACCTCGGCCAGAAAGGCCGGGTCGCTGACGTGATCCATCACGGCACAGCCGACCGCGCAACCCAGCGGGTTGCCGCCATAGGTGGAGCCGTGGGTGCCTGCGGTCATGCCGCTCGCGGCCTCTTCTGTTGCCAGCACAGCGCCCAGCGGGAAGCCGCCACCGATGCCCTTGGCAACCATCATGATGTCGGGGGTAATGCCCGCCCATTCATGAGCAAACAGTTTGCCCGTGCGCCCAACACCGCATTGGACCTCGTCCAGGATCAAGAGCAGACCATGGGCGTCGCAGATCTGGCGCAGCGCCTTGAGTTCGGCATCCGGGACCGGGCGAATGCCACCCTCGCCCTGCACCGGCTCGATCAGGATTGCGGCGGTTTTGTCGGAGATGGCATTGGTCACGCCATCAAGATCCCCGAAGGTGAGATGCACGAAACCGGGCAACATGGGACCAAAGCCCTTGGTCATCTTTTCCGAGCCGGCCGCAGAGATCCCGGCAGAGGAGCGACCGTGGAAAGAGCCTGAAAACGTGATGATTTCCACCCGCTCTGGCTGGTCCTTTTCGTAGAAATACTTCCGCGCCATCTTCACGGCGAGTTCACAGGATTCGGTGCCGGAGTTGGTGAAGAACACGGTGTCGGCAAAGCTGTGCTCTACCAGCCGGTCCGCCAGCGCCTGTTGCTGGGGGATGTGATAGAGATTGGAGACATGCCAGAGGTTTTCAGCCTGCTCGCTCAGCGCCTTGACCAGCGCCGGATGGGCATGGCCGAGCGCATTGACGGCAATTCCCGCAGCAAGATCCAGAAAACGTCGCCCATCGGCCTCGATCAGCCAGGCGCCCTCGCCCTTCACAAAGCTGAGGGGCGCGCGGTTATAGGTCGGCAGAACGGACGGGATCATCTGGATCCTCCTTTTAACAATGGTGGGCCAAGCAGTGACGCAGCAACAGGCCCGGGTCAACGGTTTTGGAACGAGAGAGAAAGAGGGGCCACAGAGGGGCGGTGATCACAAAAGACATCGGCGTACCGGAGCCTGTCCGGTCGAACACTTAGGCGCGCAGACGTCGGCGTCGCAGCTGGGTGATATGTGCAAAGGTGATCATGAGTGGCTCCATAACGGAGGAAGTGGCGAAAGAAAAGCCAAATTCACCACCGCAAACCAACAGAATGAGCGAGCGGCATTCCATTTTGCCCAGATCCATGCGCCACTTTGGCAGAGTGATGCCAGTTCTGACAGGCCCACCGCCTGGCCCTGTTCACGGCGGCTGCCACATTGCCTGCTTGCCAAGGCCGCAACGGCAGGGCAACGCTGCATTCATGACAACGCCCGCCCTTCTCAACACGCCTCAGAACCCCGCATTGGCGGCGGCTCTTATTTTGCTGGCAACAGTCTTCATCGCGGCAACGACGCTGATCGCCAAGGCGCTTGGCACCGTGGCGGCCGGGCCTGCGCTGCATCCGTTGCAGATCAGCTTTGGACGGTTTCTATTTGCCTTTGTTGCGATCACCGCAGTGGTTGCCATCCGCAGACCGCGATTTGTGTCCCCCCATTGGGGGCTGCATCTGGGGCGGACCAGCTTTGGCTGGCTGGGGGTGACGCTGATGTTTGCATCGGTCGCCTATATTCCGCTCGCAGATGCGACGGCGATCACCTTTCTCAATCCGGTGTTTGGCATGTTGCTGGCCATACCGCTGCTGGGAGAGCGCGTCGGCCCCTGGCGGTGGGCTGCCGCCGTGATTGCGCTGGTCGGGGCGATGATCCTCTTGCGCCCGACCCCGGCGAGTTTTCAGCCCGCAAGCCTGCTTGCGCTGGCTGCGGCGATGGTGATGGGCTTGGAGCTGATTTTTATCAAGCGGCTTGCCGGGCGGGAACGCCCCTTGCAGATCCTGTGGTTCAACAATATGCTGGGATGTGGAATTGCCAGCGTTGCGGTGCTGGCGGTCTGGCAGACACCAACAGCGGCGCAATGGGGATTGCTGGCAGCTTTGGGTCTGCTTATGGCCTGCGCGCAAGGGTGTTTCATCAACCGCATGGCGCGGGCGGATGCGTCATTCGTCGCGCCATTCAGCTATGCAACGCTGATCTTTGCCACGGTTTATGATCTGCTGTTCTTTGCGATGGCGCCTGACTGGATCACCGTGTCTGGGGCCGGGGTCATTCTGGCAGGCGCCGCGCTTCTTGCCTGGCGGGAGGGACGCCAGCGCCCCTCAGCCCAGCCACCGACCGGCGGTGGTCACGATTTCAGCCGGTAGCCGCTGCGCAGCATCACCCAGGCCAGAAGGCCGATGGCAAAGCTGGACACACTGCAGACCGCAAGCCCCAAAAGCGGAGAGCTGTCGGAGGTGCCGATAACACCGAATCGCACCCCGTCGATCAGGTAGAACACCGGGTTCAGATGCGACGCGATGCGCAGAACCGGTGGCAGTGCCTCAACCGAATAAAACGTGCCCGACAGAAAGGCGAGCGGCGTGACGATGAAATTGGTGATCGCTGCCATCTGGTCGAACTTTTCCGCAAACACCCCGGCCACGATCCCCAAAGCCCCAAGAAACAGCGCCCCAAGAACCACAAAGATCAGGGCGATCATCGGGTGTTCGGGCACCACACCAAGGACCAGCATGATGCCTGTGCCGATCCCCAAAGCGACCAGAACGCCCCGCGCCACTGCACCCGCCAAATAACCGAGCAAAATCTCAAGCCCGGAGAGCGGCGGCATCAGCGTATCGACGATATTGCCCTGCACCTTGGTGATCACGATGGACGAGGAGGTATTGGCAAATGCGTTCTGGATCACCGTCATCATCATGATGCCGGGCGCCAAAAAAACGATAAACGGAACGCCCATCACCTCTCCCCTGCTGGGGCCGATGGCGATATTGAAGATCATCAGGAACAGCGCCGCCGTCACCATTGGCGCCATCAGCGTCTGCGTCCAGACCACCAGAAAGCGGGTGATTTCGCGCCGGGCAAGCGTGGCGAGCCCCAGCCAGTTCACCTGACCAAAGCGACGTTCGCCAAGGGCAATGGGGGCAGTATCGCGGGGCATCTTGGGATCTCCTGCTGTATTGGTGGGCTTGCAGACTGGCATCACTGCGATTGCCGCCTGTCAAACCACGGGCCGGAACCGGGGGCAAGCGGGTTTCGCAGGCGACAGCCCCTTGCGAGTCTCGCGCCAGTCCTGTGCCAGTTCCATGTATGTAGACTGACCCAAGTGGCCTCCCATATGGCAAGACGCTCTTGTAACTCCCTCCGCAGTGATTAAAATAGGAGATCACTACGGAATTCGATGGCGGCCGCAGGTTCCTGGGGCCGCTTTTAGCTTGGAAAGGCAACAGATGTCCTGGACAGACGAGCGCGTCGAACTGCTCAAGAAAATGTGGGGCGAAGGGCAATCTGCCAGCCAGATCGCCAAAGAACTGGGCGGCGTGACCCGCAACGCCGTGATCGGCAAGGTCCATCGCCTGGGGCTGTCCAACCGCAACAGTGGCACCAGCAAGCCTGCCGCTGAGCCGAAGGAAAAGCCTGCAGCCGCGCCAAAACCCGCAGCCGCCGCACCAAAACCCAAACCGCAGCCAAAGACCGAACCGGCCCGCCCGGTCACGCCGGAGCCTGCGTCCGCGGATGCACGGCCCGCCACCCCGGCGCGCCGCCAGATCATCCCGGCTGGTCAGCCACTGCCACCGCAGCCCTCGGCCAACGAAATCAGCCCCGAGGCGCTGGCGAAGGTGAACGAGGTCGAAAAGAAGGCCAAGAAACTGGGCCTGATGGAGCTGACCGAACGCACCTGCAAATGGCCTGTGGGCGACCCGGCAACCGAGGACTTCTGGTTCTGCGGCCTGCCGGTGCAACAGGGTAAACCCTATTGCGAAGCCCATGTCGGCGTGGCCTTCCAGCCGATGAGCGCACGACGCGACCGCAAACGCTGAGCGGATACATTCATCGCCGCTCCGGATCACATCTGGCGCGGCGAAGGCGATAGATTTGAAAACAGCGCCCGGATTGCTCCGCGGCGCTGTTTCTTTTGGCCAACTCGGTTTCGTGGGGGCGCTGTGGCTCAGACCGGCTCGGGCTCCGGTCTGGCCAGATTGATCCGGGATGACCGCTTTGGACTGCGGCTGTCCCCGTTGGCTGGCCCCGATTTTGGTTGGCCGCTCTCGCAATCAGCCCTTGTTGGGCGCGGTGGAGGTGAAGTTCGGGATCACCCGGTCAGAGGCGGCGTCCGGCTCGATACCCGGCCAGTTGCCTTCCGCCAGGTTGATGTTGCCGGGGATGTCCTCTTCCCAGAAGCCGACCACGTTCTTGGTGATGTTGAGGTAGAGCTTGTCGTCAACGATGCGCCACAGGTTGGGGTTGCCCGGCACCTTGCCGCCCTTGGAGACACCATAAGCGCAGTGGCCATCGTATTGCGGCGCATAATATTCGGGGTTGGCGGTGAATTTGTCGCGGTTCTCTGCGGAGGAGAAGGCAAAATTCGCGCCGTTGTATTCAGCAGTGTAGGACGCTTTGCCTGGCACGGCTTCGGGCTGGGCTGAGCCTACGGGCGCCTGAGCCAGATCGCGGTAGGCGACAACGTCGTAGCCAGAGACGGCAAAGCCGGTCCCATCGACATATTGGTCCCCGGCAAATGCGGGCAGTCCGAATGATGCGGCAGCGATGGCAGCGAAGAGAACACGTTTCATAGGCAATCCTTTTTGTCGCGTGGGCCTAAGAGAGCGGAACATCCCGGCAGGAGACGCCCCATTTGTAAAAACACCAACCCAATCGGGCGGCTTGTCTCAACAATATGCAGATCGGTCGCCTTGCGAAGGGGGGCTCACGGCCCTGTGTCCAGAACGGAGGCGATGTGATCGCGGTGTGAAGGAACCGCGCAACCAGGCCAACCTGCATCGCGGTGGGTAGCAGCCAGAGGTCAAGAAAAAGTGTGCGACCCAGACCTTCCAGTCATTGGAATTTCGAATTCGCCCCTTATGTTCTCAGTCAACGCGGCACTTCGGTTCCTGAATTCATGCAGGAGCTTTTGACTGGCCCGGCCTAAGGACGGCGCCGAAAACACACTAGACACAAAGGCCTAGAGATGAGCGATACCAGCTATACCCCCCCTAAAGTCTGGACCTGGGAACAGGAAAACGGCGGGCAGTTTGCCTCTATCAACCGCCCCATTGCCGGGGCCACCCATGACAAGGAACTGCCGGAGGGCAAGCACCCGCTGCAGCTTTATTCGCTGGCAACACCCAATGGCGTCAAAGTCACCGTGATGCTGGAAGAACTGCTGGCTGCCGGTCACACCGGCGCCGAGTATGACGCTTGGCTGATCAATATCGGTGATGGCGATCAGTTCGGGTCGGGGTTTGTTGATGTGAACCCGAACTCCAAGATCCCTGCGCTGATGGATCATAGCGGCGACAAACCGGTACGTGTCTTTGAATCCGGATCGATCCTGGTGCATCTGGCCGAAAAATTCGGAGCCTTCCTGCCCAAAGAAGGCGCAGCGCGCACCGAAGTCATGAGCTGGCTGTTCTGGCAGATGGGCAGCGCCCCCTATCTGGGCGGCGGCTTTGGCCATTTCTATGCCTATGCGCCTGAAAAGTTCGAATATCCCATCAACCGATTTGCCATGGAAACCAAGCGTCAACTGGATGTTCTGGATCGTCAGCTGGCCGAAAACCGCTATATCGCGGGCGAAGAGTACAGCATCGCGGATATGGCGATTTGGGCCTGGTACGGCCAGCTGGTTCTGGGGCGGCTTTACAGCGCTGCCGAGTTCCTGGACGTCGAAAGCTACACCCATGTGGTGCGCTGGGCAAAAGAGATCGACGCCCGCCCGGCCGTATCACGCGGTCGGATGGTGAACCGCGCCTTTGGTGAATTGCACACTCAGCTGCACGAACGTCATGATGCCTCTGATTTCGAGACCAAGACGCAAGACAAGCTGCAAGGCGAAAGCGAATCCGCCTGATTGACCCTGGGATTTGGGCGCGCCCTACGAATGCGCCCAAATCTGCCAGACTGAAACAAAGCCCCGCGACCGGTTGGGTCAGCGGGGCTTTTTGTAACAAATGTTCACTTCAGGCGCGGGGGGCGATCTGGATCACGCCCTGGCGCTGACGGCCCCTGCCCTGCCAGACCGGCTGGGTCAGGTTGTGGCAAATCAAAACGCAGCCCGGCCCGCGCCAACCGACCCGCCATGGCGTCGCTTGCGGCGAAAAAGCCCACGTCGAGCGCCCCGGCCTCGATGCCCGAAAAGGTCAGCGCCTCGCCAACCGCCTTGGCAAGCGCGGGTTCGGCCCCTTCAACGGCATCCACAAACCCAAGCATATGCCCCTGACCGCCACCTTGATAGGTGAGCCCCACCAGATAGGCAGACCGCGCCAGGCCAACGGCGGTGGCAAGTTTGGTATCAAGCGAGGAAATCAGCACTTCGGGGAGGCCGCGCGGCGCGGTCACGCTTTCGATTTCGGCATCAACCTCCGCCGGAGCCTGACCAAGGGTCTGTTGCAGCCAGGTGACGGCGTCCGCCGGGATCAGGATTGCGGAGGGGGCAACATCCAGATTGACCCCCAGACCGATGTTCTGACCTGCAAGCATCTGCACCACCATCCGACCGGACAGCGCCGCGTAGGGGACGATCTGGCCTGCAAACTCTGCCAGCCTGTCTTCGCGGTCGAACACCAGCGCAAAGGTGCCGTCGGGTGTTTCAAACAGCGCAGGCGAAATGGTGTCGCCCTCGGCTTCCTTCTCCAGCATCAGGAACAGTTCACTGTCCGCCAGCCGTTCATAAAATCGCAGGCGTGCAGCGTCGTCCTGCGGTGCGGCCTCCATGGCGGCGTGGCTGGTATCCAATGGGGTCTCTTGCGTCATGCGATCACCTCTTGCACCCGGGCGCGCAGAACCGGCAGCAGCTCCGCCTCGAACCAGGGGTTTCGTTTCAGCCATGCGGTATTGCGCCAGGACGGATGTGGCAAGGGAAAGTCCTGCGGCGCGTGGTCTCGCCATTGCGCGACCCGTGCCTGAACAGAGGTTTTACCGCCGAGGTGATAGCCATGTGCATAGCCACCAACCAGAATGCGCAGCTGCAGGCGAGAGAGTTCGGGCATCAGGCGATCATGCCAGGTGCTGCGACAGATCGCAGGCGGCGGCAGGTCTGCCTTTTTTGCAGAATAGCCGGGGAAGCAGAATGCCATCGGCACGATCGCGACCAGATCCCTGTCATAAAACTGCGCCTCACTCAGGCCCAGCCAGTCGCGCAGACGATCGCCCGAGGGATCGGTAAAGGGTTTGCCACTTTCATGGACGCGCGCCCCCGGTGCCTGCCCGGCAATCAAGATCCGCGCAGAGGAACGAAACCAGGTGACCGGTCGCGGCCTGTGACCGGTGGCGGTTGCGGCGAACCGTTCGGCGCAAAGCCGACAGGCGCGGATGTCCTGCTCCAGCCCCTCCACCTTGGTCATGTTGCGCGCCTCCTTCGGGCCTATTTGGACGGTTGGGGTCAATCCGGGTTGCCCCTTCTCACCTCAGGGAGTAACGGGCCGTTGATAATGCCTGTCACAATTGGACATAATATGGTCCAAATGACCGCCTAGATCATTAACACATACGTGTTAGACCAATCATAAGGTCGTGCGTGCCAGCCGTCCTGCTGGCGCCAAACGACCATGAGACCCCAAACGGGGATGAGCAGCACCGGAACCCGCGATGCTAGAGTTTGAAAACGTGAGCAAGTCCTTCTGGACCGGCACCCAGCGCAAGGTCATCCTTGATAGGGTGTCTTTTCGCGTGGATCTGGGCAGGTCCATGGGCATTCTGGCCCCAAACGGCACAGGCAAGACGACGCTGATCAACATGATGGCGGGGCTGGAAAAGCCGGATGAAGGCGAGATCCGCAGGGGGTGCCGCATTTCCTTTCCGCTGGGGTTCATGGGCGGGGTCATCAGCAGGCTGTCGGCGATGGACAATGCCCGCTACATCGCCAATCTCTACGGTCTCGATCCCGATTATGTCGAAGCCTACTGCCGTTGGCTTTGCGGGTTGGGGGAGTATTTCGATCAGCCCCTTGGCACCTATTCGTCGGGTATGCGGGCGCGGTTCAGTTTTGCACTGATGCTGGCGCTGGATTTTGATATCTTCCTCATTGACGAGGGGATGCCCAGCACCACCGACGTGGAATTCAACAAGAAGGCTGGCTCAATCCTGCAGGAAAGGCTTGAGACCACCACGATCATCATGGTGTCCCACCAGCCGAAGACGCTGGAGAAATTTGTCCGCTCGGCAGCGGTGCTGCTGGATGGACATCTGCACATGTTTGACACCTTGGAAGAGGCAAAGCAGCTTTATGACTACCAAACCCAAGGCTAAGAAGTTTCGCATCCGCAAGACGGGCGCCACGCAAAGCGCTGCGGCAAGACCCGTGCCCGGCCCGGAAAACACGGCCTCGGCTGACACGTCTGCCAGACCGGCAGATACCAGCCCGCAGCCCGCTGCCGCCCAGCCGGATATGCAGGGATCGACCCGCCCGGCACCTGCGGCAGGCGCGGCCAGCCCATCGCCTCAGCCGGGTCAGCAGACCACGGCCCAAGCCTCTACCGATCTGGATGAGATCCGCAAGGAAGGGCTCACCGGGCGGCAGTTGCGCATGGCGCGACGGCTCGCACAGAAACACAATCTGCCAGCCACCTCCGACTTTGATGCCGTGCGCCAGTTGCGGTTGCGCGGGATCGACCCGTTTGAGCGCGCCAACATGCTGGAACTGGTGGTCCAGCCCAACACCGCCCAGCCCGAGGGATCGCCGCGCGCGCCCGGCAGCGTGCAGCTGCCCCAGACAGTCGCGCCAGACAAAATCGCCCTGCCCGCAACCGAGCTGAGCCCCGCAGAGCGCCGCAATCGGGAAATTCAGGAAATCCAACGCGATATCGCGCGCCGTCGGCGGCGCAAGCTGGCTCTTCTCGGGGCACGGCTTGCTTTCTTTGTGATGCTGCCGACGATTCTTGCAGGGTACTATTTCTTTGCCGTGGCGACGCCGATGTACGCGGCAAAGTCCGAGTTTCTGGTTCTGAAGGCAGACAGCGCCGGTGGCGGCGGTCTGGGCGGCCTGTTGAGCGGGACGCAGTTCGCGACCAGTCAGGACTCTATCGCGGTGCAAAGCTACCTCCAATCCAAGGAAGCAATGCTACGGCTTGACCGGGAAGCCGGTTTCAAGAGCCATTTCACCCAAGAGTGGATCGATCCCATCCAGCGCCTGACCACCGACCCCACCAACGAAGAGGCCTACAAGATCTATTCGCGCAACGTGAAGATCGGCTATGACCCGACCGAAGGTGTTATCCGGATGGAGGTCTCGGCTGCGGACCCTGAACTCTCGGCTGAGTTCTCTCGCCGCCTGATCGGCTATGCACAGGAAAAGGTGAACCAGCTGTCCGAGCAGAAGCGTTCAGATCAGGTGGGCGAAGCAGAAGCCGCGCTGGATCTGGCCGAGGAAAAGCGCCGCAATGCGCAGGAACGTCTGGTGCGGTTGCAACAGCGCGGCACGGTGCTGGATCCTGAGGGGGTCATCCTGTCGCTGCGCTCGCAGATCAGCACCTTTGAGGTCCAGCGTCAGGAACGCGAGCTGGAACTGGCCGCGCTGCTGGACAACACCCGCCCAAACGAGGCCAAGGTGGCGGGGGCGCGCGCCGATATCGCCCGTCTCGACAGCCTGATCCAACGTCTGAACGACAAGATGATCAACGCCTCTGCGGGAGAGAACTCTCTCGCCAGCCTGACGGTTGAAATCCAGATGGCGCAGGCAGATCTGGCAACGCGGGACATGATGTTGCAATCCGCGCTGCAACAGGTTGAAACCACCCGGATGGAGGCAAACAGGCAGGTGCGCTATCTGACCACCGCCGTCGAACCGGTGCCAAGTCAGGAACCGACGTATCCCCGCCGATTTGAAAATACGATTTTGGCATTCCTCATCTTTTCCGGTATCTACCTGATGTGCTCGCTCACAGCGTCCATCCTCCGAGAACAGGTATCTTCATAAGCCATGAAACACATCTCCGTCGCCGACCTCACCATCGGCAATGACTGTCCGCTGACACTCATTGCCGGCCCCTGCCAGCTGGAAAGCGCAGACCATGCACAAATGGTTGCCGGCAAATTGAAGGAAGCCTGTGACAAGGCAGGCGCTCAATTCGTGTTCAAAGGGTCATTCGACAAAGCGAACCGGACCTCTTTGAATGCGAAACCTGCTTTGGGGCTGGACGAGGGGCTAAAGGTCCTGGACTCCGTCAAGAAACAGATTGGTGTTCCTGTCATCACCGACATCCATGAAAAAGAACAATGTGAGCCGGTCGCTGCAGTTGTAGACATCATGCAGATCCCCGCTTTCTTGTGCAGGCAGACCGCGCTTTTGCTTGCTGCAGGCAAAACCGGTGCCGCAATCAACGTCAAAAAGGGGCAGTTCTTGGCGCCTTGGGACATGCCAAATGTTGTGACCAAGATCGAGAGCACGGGAAATGACCGCATTCTTCTGACAGAGCGTGGCGTTTCATTTGGCTACAACCGGCTTGTCGTTGACATGCAATCCCTGCCTGAAATGGCACGGACGGGATACCCGGTTGTGATGGATGCAACCCATGCCGTCGCACAACCCGGCGGCCTGGGCGGAGCGTCCGGTGGACAGAGAGAATTTGCCCCGGTTCTTGCAAGGGCGGCTGTCGCCACCGGCATCGCGGCTGTTTTCACCGAAACCCACGAAGACCCCGACAATGCGCCCTGCGACGGGCCAAACATGATTTATCTCGACCAGATGCCAAAGCTGATCGAGACGCTGATGCGCTTTGACGCGCTGGCGAAGGCCGACCCAATTCGCATTTGATTGAGGAAAGTGATTTTACAATGACCAAACCCCTGCCCGAGGTCAGCCCCAACACCTGGAATTTCCTGCGCGATCCGATGATTACCCCGACCGGGTTTCGCGAATATGACGCGCGCTGGAAATACCCTGAGGAAATCAACCTGCCGGGCATGACCGCTTTGGGCCTGGGGCTTGGCACCCAGATCCACAAGCGCGGGATTGAACCTGTCATTGCAGTGGCCAATGACTACCGCGACTATTCGCTGTCGATCAAACAGGCGCTGATCCTTGGCCTTATGCAGGCTGGCATTCAGGTCAAGGACATCGGCCCTGCCCTGTCTCCGATGGCTTACTTTGCCCAGTTCCACCTCGACGTTCCCGCCGTGGCCATGGTCACTGCCAGCCACAACCCCAACGGCTGGACCGGGGTCAAGATGGGCTTTGAGCGCCCGCTGACCCACGGCCCCGACGAGATGGCCGAACTGCGCGATATCGTCCTGAATGGCGATGGCGTTGCACGTCCCGGCGGGTCTTATGAGTTCGTGGATGGCGTGAAAGAGGCCTATCTCGACGATCTGGTCGGGGATTTCAAAATGTCCCGCCCGCTGAAAGTCGTCTGCGCCACCGGCAATGGCACCGCCTCGGCCTTTGCGCCGGAGCTGTTCAAGCGCATGGGCGTCGAAGTGGTCGAGAGCCACAACGAGCTTGATTACACGTTTCCCCACTACAACCCCAACCCCGAGGCCATGGAGATGCTCCATGACATGTCCGATAGCGTAAAGGCCTCTGGAGCGGATATGGCGCTGGGGTTTGATGGCGACGGCGACCGCTGCGGTGTGGTGGACGATGAAGGCGAAGAAATCTTTGCCGACAAGGTCGGTGTCATCATGGCGCGCGATCTGTCCAAGTTGCACCCCAATGCGACCTTTGTGGCGGATGTGAAATCCACCGGACTGTTTGCATCCGATCCCGAGCTGAAGGCCAATGGCGTGACTGCGGACTATTGGAAGACCGGCCATAGCCACATGAAACGACGGGTAAAGGAAATTGGCGCGTTGGCAGGGTTTGAGAAATCCGGCCACTATTTCCTCGCCGAACCCGTGGGCCGTGGCTACGACTGCGGCATGCGGGTTGCAGTGGAAATCTGCAAGCTGATGGACCGCAACCCCGACAAGAGCATGTCCGATCTGCGCAAGGCGTTGCCCAAAACCTGGTCAACCCCGACCATGTCGCCCTATTGCGCCGACACCGAAAAATACACGGTGCTGGAACGCCTGGTCGAAAAGCTGGCTGCCAAGGCAGAGGCTGGCGACACCCTTGCCGGTCGCGCCATCAAAGAGGTGGTGACCGTGAATGGGGCCCGCGTGATCCTGGATAATGGATCCTGGGGCCTTGTGCGGGCCTCCTCCAATACGCCCAACCTTGTTGTCGTCTGCGAAAGCAGTGAAAGCGAGGCAGAGCTGCGCGAAATCTTTGCCGAGATTGATGCGGTCATCCGCACGGAGCCGCTGGTTGGGGACTACGACCAGACATTCTGAGGCCACCCCGCGGCTGTCCCAAGAAATACGCCCGCCAATTGGCGGGCGTTCTCGTTTCCGAGAGGGTCAGTTGCCGCCCAGCAGGCGCAGCAACTGTTCCTTTGCCTCCTGTTCGATACGGTCCCGGATCGCCTCGTTCAGATCCTGTTCCGGCGCCAGTTCGGTATCCAGTTCTTCGCTCAGTTTTTCGCGCAGCCGCTCCTTGGCCTGTTCTTCAACCGCGTCGATTTCTGGTTGAAGCGCGCGTTTCAGATCAGGGCGAATTTTCGGATCGCTCCAGCGGCCCGTAATCGCGACCGGGATGGATAGTGCAGATGCCCCATCGCCACGTTGCAGGCTGGGGGTAAACAGGTAATCGATATCCTGCGCGCCAAGGCCAACGCGCCCCTCACCAACGGCACGAAGCCCCTTGAGCGTCAGCAGTAGATCCTTGTTCAGGAGGTTGCCGTTTTCGATCGTGTAGCTGCCTGTGAGCTGATCAAACACCGTACTGCCCCCATTGCCGCTGCCGCTGCGCATCAGCTGTTCAAGATCAAAGCCCGTGAAAAACCCTTTGCCCACTTCCAGCCAGCCCTTACCGCTGAGCGAGGCCATGATCTGCGCCAGAGAGTTGCCGATACCGAGATATTCCAACTCGCCCAGTGCTTCGCCGTTCAGGCGATCATATCCTGCGGTCTGGCCCAGCATCTGTTCGATCCGCACCCCCTGAAAGCTCAGCTTGCCGCCGACAGAAAGGCCGTTGCGATTGTTGGCCACCACCTGGCCCTGGACCTGCCCCCCAAACAGAGCGGCTGGCAGGAACTTCAGCACGGCGCGGGAATTGTCGAGCGAAAAGTCCAGTTTGCTCTCTCCCAGGCGGAGCGAGCCAGTGTCCACGGCTTGGACGTCCAGAGCGATATTGGCATCAAATCCTGCAAGCCACCCCATGTCGATCACATCGCGTGACCAGCCATCGCTGACGGGGTCATCCCCCTCGCCCGCCGCGGCAGAGGCAGGCAGATCCCCTTTGTCGCCCGGCAGCAGCGGGGCGAGGTCAAGCGCGCCGGCGCTCAGCTGTGCAGTGATGGTGGGTTTGCCTGCCAACGTGATATCCGCGCCGCCTGTGATGCGGTTTTCATCCGCCGAGAGCGAAAGATCCCTGAGCGCCAGCCGACCGTCAGAGGTATAGGTTGCATCCGCCCCGATGAGCCACTCACCGACCTTTGGCAGCTCTGTGCCTGGTGCGACCCCGAACGCCGCCAATGTCGCGCCAAGATCAGTGCTGCGCCCGGTCAGGCGGCCACTGGCAGCACCTGTCAGCTCCGCGCGGCCATCAAACCGCAGCTCGGTATCCTTGGCTGTGATGCTCGCCCCAATGGAAGAGACCTCTCCTGCCAAAAAGGCCGCAAATGTGCCGATTTCACCAACCACACGGACAGGCGCACCGGCAGGGCGCAGGGTGACATCCATATCGACGGTCCCGGTGGGATCCGGCCATGCCAGCGCCACGTCTACCTGGCGCATTTCCACCGGCGCCTCTCCGAATGGGGCATAGCGCAGGGTGGCCCCGGTCAGGTTCAGCGCCTCGATACTGACCGGCAGGCTGTCAAACGCCCCCGGCGAAGATGCGGTTGTTTGCACATCTGCCGCAGTCGGCCGTTCCAGCACCCAGTTGCCGGTTCCATCTTCACGGGTGCTGAGGTTGAGCTGGGGCAGAACCGCTGAGAGCTCTGTCACCCGCACCTTGCCCGCGATCAGATCCGCAGCGGCAATGCCGATGGTCAGGCGTTCTGCCGTCAGCATCGGTTCAGGACCAGCCCAAGAGGCGTTGGAAAGGGCCACGCGGTCTGCCTTAACCCCCAATGTCGGCCACAGCGTATAGCCGACACGCCCGCCAAATGTGACTGTCCGACCTGTCTGCGCCTCGATTTGATCCGCTGCAAGTTTCGCCAGTTTCTCGCCCGGCAACACCAAGAGCACCCCAACCAGCAACACGACCGCAATCAGCAGCGCCATCACGCTGCGCAAAATCAGCTTCATCAGCCCAATCCTCTTGCCTTGCAGCCCCGGTTTTCCGGGGTCTGGGCAGAGCTTACCTCTTTGCGGGTCGCAGGCAAAGGCAGATGCGACGGCTGAGGTCTGGCAGGGACTGGTTGGTGAGCACGCAGGCATATTGAAACGAAAAGGGGGGCGATTGCCGCCCCCCCGCTTTCTAGATCATGTGCCGATCAGCCCTGCCCAAGCGGGTCCACCAGCTTGGCAAGAACCCGGTCCTTGGTCACCTGTCCGATCAGCTGGCCATTTTCCGTCACCCCGATGGGAGAATCCGTTTCGGCAAAGCGGTGGATCACATCGCGGATGCTGGTTTCTGCATCGACGCTTGTGGACAGTGCGCCAGTTGCAGGCCCCATCAGATCCTTGGCCGAGAGCACCCCAAGCGGGTTCATATGCGCCACAAAATCGGCGACATATTCGTCTTCCGGTTTGGAATAGATCTCGGACGGGGTGCCACATTGGACGATACGTCCCCCTTCCATGATGGCGATCCGATTGCCGATCTTGAAGGCTTCGTCCAGGTCATGGGACACAAAGATGATGGTGCGTTTCAGCTTTTCCTGAAGGCGCAACAGCTCATCCTGCAGCTTGGTACGAATGAGCGGGTCAAGCGCAGAGAAGGGCTCGTCCATCAACAGGATCGGTGCTTCGGTCGAGAAGGCACGCGCCAGACCAACCCGCTGTTGCATACCGCCTGACAGCTCTCCGACCTTGCGATCCGCCCAGTCCGCCAGCCCCACCAGTTCCAGCTGCTCATTGGCGCGGCGGGTCCGCTCGGCCTTGGAGAGCCCCGCCAGTTCAAGCCCCAACCAGACGTTTTCACGCACCGTGCGCCAGGGCAGCAGGCCAAACTGCTGGAACACCATCGCGATGTGGTTCTGGCGCATCCGGCGCAGGGTCGCGCCATCGGCGTTGGTGATATCCACCATTTGCGAGCCGTCAGACACCCGCACCGCCCCGCGCACCACCGGGTTCAGCCCGTTGATGGCCCGAAGAAGGGTCGATTTGCCAGAGCCCGACAGCCCCATGAGAACAAGCGTCTCGCCCTCTTCCACAGTGAGCGTGCAATTGTGAACGCCCAAAACCTGCCCGCTTTTGTTCTTGACGGTTGCACGGTCCATGCCCTCGTCCATGAACGGCAGGGCCTTTTGCGGTTTTTCCCCAAAGACGATGGAGACATTGTCAAATTCAACAGCCGTCATGGATCAGCGCTCCACTCTGAGGACACGGTCAAGGATGATCGCCACAACAACGATGACGAAACCCGATTCAAACCCAAGCGCAGTGTTGACCTGGTTCAGAGCCCGGACCACCGGCACGCCGAGACCATCAGCCCCCACCAGCGCGGCGATGACCACCATCGACAGCGACAGCATGATGGTCTGGTTCAGGCCGGTCATGATCTGCGGCAGGGCATAGGGCAACTCCACCTTCCAGAGCGTCTGGGATTTGGTGGCCCCAAAGGCCTCAGCGGCCTCAAGCAGGGGTTTGGGAGTGGACGACACCCCAAGATGGGTCAAGCGGATCGGCGCAGGCAGGACAAAGATCACCGTCGCAATGAGCCCCGGCACCATCCCGATGCCAAAGAACACAATCGCCGGGATCAGATACACGAAGGTTGGCAGCGTCTGCATCAGGTCCAGCACCGGTCGCATGGCCACAAACAGACGCGGGCGATGGGCCGCCGCAATACCGATGGGCACACCAATGGCCATACAGACCAGACAGGCCGACAGAACCAGTGTCAGGCTTTCTGTGGTTTCTTCCCAGTAGCCTTGATTGAGAATGAACAGAAATCCAAGCGCAACAAAAACGCAGATCTTCCAGTTGCGCTGCAACAGCCAAGTGATGGCGACAAAGACACCAACGGTGATGAACGGATGCGGGGTCTGCAACACCCAGAGGATGCCGTCGATCAACAGCTCCAGAAGCCAGGACAGCCAGTCAAAGAAGGGCTCTCCAATGTCCTGCAACCATTCGAAAACAGCCTTTGCCGTTTTCCCGACTGGGATTTTTGTGTCGGTAAGCCAGTCCATGCGCCTGCCTTTCGATGAGAAGTGGTCGGAATTCGCACAAAGGGCGAATTCAGGTCAAAAAAAACCCTCCACCACAAGGCTGTGGTGGAGGGCATTCATGCGTCAGATCACAGACCCAGAGACGCCTTTACTGCTGCGGTTGCATCGCCACCGTCCTTGGTGGTCACACCGTCGAGCCAGCCCATGAACGCATCCGGGTTGGCCTTGAGCCAGGCGCTGGCCGCATCTGCGGGGTCTTCGCCGTCGTTCAGGATTGCACCCATGATCTCATTCTCCATCGCGAGGGAGAATTCGAGGTTCGTGAGCAGCTTGCCGACGTTCGGGCATTCTTCGACATACCCTTTGCGGGTGTTGGTAAAGACAGTCGCACCACCGAAATTCGGGCCAAAGAACTCGTCACCACCGGTGAGGTAGCCCATCTCGAAGTTGGCGTTCATCGGGTGCGGTTCCCAACCAAGGAAGACAACCGGCTCGCCCTTGCGGGAGGCGCGTTCGACCTGAGCCAGCATGCCCTGCTCGGAGCTTTCGACCACTTCAAAGCCGTTCAGACCAAAGGAGCCGCCGTCGATCATCGACTGGATCAGACGGTTGCCGTCGTTGCCCGGCTCAATGCCGTAGATCTTGCCCTCAAGCGCGTCCGCATGGGCGGCGATGTCGGCGAAGTCCTTGATGCCCAGCTCGGTTGCGGCGCTGTTGACCGCGAGCGTGTATTTCGCACCTTCAAGGTTTGCACGCACGGTTTCGACGGTGCCCGCTTCGCGGTAGGGGGCGATGTCGCCTTCCATTGTCGGCATCCAGTTGCCCAGGAACACGTCGATGTCACCGTTTGCCATGGAGGTATAGGTCACCGGCACGGACAGGATCTTGATGTCGGTCTCATAGCCGAGCGCTTCCAATACGGTGGTTGTCGCCGCCGTGGTGGCGGTGATGTCCGTCCAACCCACATCGGAGAAGACCACTTCGCTGCAATCCGCAGCAGCCATGCTGGCCGAGGCCACGATCGCGAGTGTCGAGAGCGACGAAAGAAGTTTCATGATGTATTCCCTGTTGTTTTCGAGTTGGCAGGCGGCCAAGGCCCCCACCGGTTTGACACGCTAAGCCTTACCGCATTGCGACACAATCAGCCACCCTTGCGACATCTGGCCGGGCATATTGCCGGTCCTGGTCACGTTCGGATCGCCCTCGCCGCATCACGCCTGTCGGCAGGCTCAGTACCGGGAACCGGGGGTATTCTTGACCCTCTCAGCCCCATTCGTGGCGAAACTCTGCCAAGGATACAGGGGCTGCGTAAACCAAAAACTTAAATAACGGATCAAAAAATGGCGTGATGGGCCAACAAATGTCGGTTTTCACAAATCTGCGCCAGCAATGCGGCATCCGAATCGCCATCACTGACGCGAGCATCCCCAACCTGCCCTGACAGTCCCCCTGAAGGGGAGCAGCAGGGTTGCAAATTCCATTATTCCCAAAGACCCCGGCGCAGGGTATATGCGCGCGCATGACACAGACACCCGGTTCCACCAATCCGCCCAGCCTTCGACCTGATCTCGCGCCCAAGCCCCGGCTTGGTGAGGCGCCCCGTGACGGGCAGCCCACCCTCGGCATGGTATCGCTTGGCTGCCCCAAGGCATTGGTGGACAGCGAACGTATCCTGACGCGCCTGCGCGCCGAGGGCTATGGCGTGTCGCCGGATTACTCCGGGGCTGATGCGGTGATCGTGAACACCTGTGGCTTCCTCGACAGTGCCAAGGCCGAAAGCCTTGAAGCCATCGGTGAGGCGCTGAAGGAAAACGGCAAGGTGATCGTGACTGGCTGTCTGGGTGCAGAGCCGGACTATATCCGCGAACACCACCCCCGCATTCTGGCCGTGACCGGCCCCCACCAGTACGAGCAGGTACTGGATGCGGTCCATGCTGCCGTGCCGCCCAGCCCCAATCCTTACGTGGATCTGCTGCCTGCAGCGGGGGTAAAGCTCACGCCCCGCCACTTCAGCTACCTGAAGATTTCAGAGGGCTGCAATCACAAGTGCAAGTTCTGCATCATCCCCGACATGCGCGGCAAACTCGCCTCGCGCCCGGCCCATGCCGTTCTGCGGGAGGCAGAGAAGCTGGTGGATGCGGGCGTGCGCGAGTTGTTGGTGATTTCGCAGGACACCTCTGCCTATGGGCTGGATCGCAAATACGATGTGAACCCCTGGAAAGACGGTGAGGTGCGCAGCCATATCCAGGACCTCAGCCGCGAGTTGGGCAAGCTGGCCCCGGCAGAGGACCTTTGGGTGCGGCTGCATTATGTCTACCCCTACCCGCATGTGCGCGAGCTGATCCCGCTGATGGCGGATCCGGACAACGCGCTCTTGCCCTATCTGGATATTCCGTTCCAGCACGCCCACCCCGACGTGCTGCGCCGCATGGCCCGCCCGGCTGCGGCCGCCAAGACACTGGACGAAATCAACGCCTGGCGCGCGACCTGCCCGGACATCACCCTGCGCTCTACCTTTATCGTTGGCTACCCCGGCGAGACGGAGGCGGAGTTCCAGCATCTCCTCGACTGGATGGACGAGGCGCAGCTGGACCGTGTGGGCTGTTTCAAATACGAAAACGTCGACGGCGCGCGCTCAAACGACCTGCCGGACCATGTGCCGGAAGAGGTGAAGCAGGAGCGCTGGGAGCGCTTCATGGAGAAGGCGCAGGCGATTTCCGAGGCCAAGCTGGAGGCCAAGGTCGGCCAGACCATGCAAGTGATCGTCGATGACATCGACGAGGACGGCATCGCCACCTGCCGCACCAAAGCCGACGCGCCGGAAATCGACGGCAACCTGTTCATTGACGAGGGAACGGAAGGGTTGCAGGTTGGCGACCTGGTAACCGTTGAAGTTGACGAGGCTGGGGAGTATGACTTGTGGGGACGGATCGGAGCTTAACTATAGGTCTTATCCCCTTCAGAGACCTTTGAAACTGTTAAGCTGCCGCTCGGACCATAGTCGTTTTCATCTATGTTCGCCGATACTAGAAGTGTTTCATAAATTAGCTCCATAGCGGCGTACTGCCTGTTAACCTCAGCAACTGTGAAAGAGGCCAAGAATGGTGGGCGTTGCAAATCAGTTATCTGCTTTTCAGATGGCCGCCCGTCAAACTCCTTTCGAAAAGTTTTAGGGTTCTGCAGCTTCGGGTGAGCCATTTGATTTCTCATCTTGATCAACCCTTTCGCTGCAGAACACGCATCTTCAAAGTCTTTCTCACAAAGAGAAAAGTGCTTTTTTAGAAGCTCAAGCTTCTCAGTAGTTTTCGCACTATCTGGCCAGCCGCTCCCAAACACATGACACCCAATTACGTTCAAATTTGCTTCGTTCGAAAAGGCCGTTAAAATCAGTGCCGACATGCACAGGTACGTCAGGCCACCACGCTCACCAGATCGATCTGCTTCACGTACTTTCTTCACGAGGTTCCACGCAGCATTTGAGATCCAATCATGTGCTGCGACAGCGTTCTAGCCACTAGCAACGTATTTTTCTTTCATGATAAATAACCAGAATTTCCGACAGAAGAGATCACTAGGTTAGGTACAGCAATTGAAGCTTTCAACCTTTAGGTGAAATTCACCCAGCGCCTGACCCTGGTTGGGTGCGAAGCGCCCTCTCCGTTTTGCCGGAGGCAAACCTACGGTTTGACGGGCGCGTCGGGCGCTGCCCGCGCTTTGCGCGGGGCTTGTTTTGCGCGGCCTTGCGGCTATCTGCCCCTCCCCTCGCGCCAAATCCCTCCTATCTTCTCCCTCAACCGCAACCAGCCAGGGAGGATCCCCCAGCCATGCCAAGCGACAAGACAGACACTCCGGACATCGCCCAGAAAGCCCCCTTCCCCGTCGAGGTGACGGAGGGAAAGACCTATTTCTGGTGTTCCTGCGGTAAATCTTCGCGCCAGCCGTTCTGCGATGGCTCTCATGCGGGGACGGGGTTTGCGCCGGTGAAATACACTGCAGAGAAGGATGGCAAAGCTTTCTTCTGCGGTTGCAAGCACACCGACAAGGCGCCACTCTGCGATGGCAGCCATGCATCCCTCTAGCGCCAAAAGCAGGAACACCACCGTGGCCGATCAGCAAGAGCAGACAGATGTGCTGTACAATGGCGACTGCCCTGTGTGCAGCGTCGAAATCGACCATTATGCACGGCTGTCGCAACGGCGGGACCTGCCAGTGCGATTTGACGACCTGAACGCCTGCGATCTGGCCCGATGGGGTGTGGATGCCGATCAGGCGGCGCGGCGGCTCCATGTGCGGCACAAGGGCGAAGTCCTGAGCGGCATCCCCGCTTTTCTTGTCCTGTGGTCCCAAATGCCGGGTTATCGATGGCTGGGGCGGATTGTCGGCCTGCCGGGGCTGCGCCAACTGGCAACGCTGGTCTATGACCATCTGCTTGCGCCCCTGCTTTATCGTTGGCACCTGCGGCGGATCAAGCGACAGGGATGAGACAAAAACAGGCGCCCCTGCAAGGAGCGCCTGTCAGTGTGTAATGTGTGGAATGCCCGTCTGGATCAGGGCATGAGACGTTTCAGGGTCTGCGCACTTGGGCAGAAGTCGGGGACTGCTGGCCCCTCCCCCGGCTTGCGCGCCGATGACCACAGCGCGCAGGCATTGCTGCAACCGCCACTGCGGCAGCGCGTCACCAGCTTGGCATAGTCGAGATGACTCAACTCTCCGCTGCGAAGGGCCGCGCTGAGGTCGATGCCCGCAGCCTTTGCCACGGTCTGCAACAGCCACAGATGCCGGAAAAGATCACCGAGATGCTCGCTCTCATAAGCGAGGTCTTTCATGCCACGCGGTCCCGCAGAGCCGTGAGCCGCGCCGCGTTTCGGCACCCTTCCATCGGGGCCATGCTGCGTGGGCTGTCTGTCTGCTCATGAGCCGCCAGAAACCGCTCGCAGCGGTGCACTTCACTACACCCACGGCAGCGGGTGATCATCGCAGCCCAGTCCTGTTGGTCAAAATCTCCGGCCGCGAAAGAAGCGCTCAGATCGGCGCCAACGACCTTTCCCATCCGCGCCATCAGCCGCAGATGTCGGAGGGGATCCCCCAATGTTTGCATGTCAAATCTCCTTGGCGATTCTGGAAAGCCACGCGGGCCCTCAGGACTGGCCTTCGTTCAGAAAGGACAGAAGATCGCGATTGCGGCAGAAATCCGGAGCCTCGGCCCCAGGTCGCGCGCCTTGCTCCATCCACTTGCGGCAGGCACCGACGCCACCACATCGGGTGCAACGCAGAACCGCCTCGCTGATCTCATCAAAGCGCAAGTTGCCAGAGATTGCCTCTTCCTGCAGATCAAGCCCCACGGTCTGGGCCATCTGATCAAACAGGGCCGCATGGGTTTTGAGTGTTGCCTGAGTGGTCATCGCGCTTTCCCCAGAATCATTTATTCCAGGTGCAGCTTAGACGTGTGAGGCATCACCGAAATTGACACAGATCAAATGCCCCTAGGGCAACCAGGGGCATCAGGAATTATTTTTTAATTTCATTGACATAAGCGCGGACGGCATCCTGGACGCGGCGGAACCGGTCGCCGCCCAGCTTTTTGCCGCCATACCAGCGGGTCACGATGATCACATGATCCTTCAGCCCGTCCCGCTCCATCATCCGCAGGATCACCATGCCGGCGCCGCTCTCTCCATCGTCGGCCTTCAGCCCGCCGGTTGGCAGCTGAGCGGCCCAGGTGTTGTGGGTGGCTTTGGCATAGGCGCGGTCGGTCTTGAGCGCAGCGAGCACCGCGTCAACCTCCTCGCGGCTGGTGACCTGCGCGCCACTGACCGCATAGCGCGATCCCCGGTCGGTGAGGATCACACCCATCTGGCGGAGCGAGGCGACGGCCTCATCAGGAGTTCGGGTCAATTGAGATTATACCGTCTGATCGTTTCATTTACGATGCGCACCCGGTCCGGATTGGCGGGGTGTGAGCCAAGGAAGCGATCGCCGGGATCCGGCAAACGGTTGAAGAAACGCACACCAACACTGGGACGATAGCCCGCCTTGTGGGTGATGATCGTGCCCAACTCGTCCGCCTCAAGCTCGAAATCCTTGGAATAGGTACGCGCGCCGACAATGGCCCCGATATCCTGCGCGCGGGCAATGCCTGCATTGCTTGCCCCGGTTGCGCTGGCCAGACCAGCCAGCAGGATAGAGCCCGCGACAGCGCTTTGCTGTTTGCGCGCCAGATGCCCACGGATGTGATGGGCGGCTTCATGGGACATGACAAACGCCAGCTCATCCCGGTTTGCAATCTGCCCCAACATGGCGCGGGTAAAGGTGATCACAGGCCGCCCGGACCGATTGAGGCTCTGATACGCATTGGGAGGCGCGTTCGGATCGGGATCAATGCGGATCAGGAAATCACAGTTCAAACCCTGTGTACGGGCGCGGCATTCCTGCTCTGAAACAGGTTCGACAGCCCGGGTGACGGCGACAAAGGCGCTATTGGCCTCCGCCGGAGACATTCCCTCTACCGAACCAGAGCGGACCGGCGGCGCGGATACCGGCCCGGTATCAACCGACATGTTGCAGCCCGCAACGGCAAATCCCAACAACAGCAACAGCTTGCGCATGATGTCTCCTCGACGTGGTTTGCCCCATAATATGCGCCACAAAGGCGCAGGATCAATCACATGGCAGATGATCCCCGGCGCAACGGCACAAGTTCGCGTGAAGCCGTTGCCCTCTTGCCAGCCGTCAAAATGGGGTGCAAGCTGGGGATATGTTTACCATCGAACATGAATTCGACGCCACGGTGATCACGCTTGTTGATGACGAGGCCGAGCTGTTGATGGAAGATGTCTCCATCAATGTTTTTGCAGAATGCGTCACGGTTGAACAGCTGGACCCCCGCACCGATGAGGTCCAGATGATCACCCTGTCGCACAACCAGATCCGCGATCTTGCCGCTGCGCTTGACCTTCCTGAGGGGGTCTACCGATTTGCTCGCGACGGCGAAGGCGGGGAAGAGGTAAAACCCGGCAGCTAACAGCGAAACCAAGCGTCCGCGTCGTCAAGGCCGGTAGCCAAAGAGCTTTTCCCGCGAGGTCGCTCCGCGCAGCAGCACAAGATCCCGAGGCGCCACCCTCATGGCTGTTGCTAGCAGTTTGCGCACAGCCTCGGTTGCCTTGCCATTCTCCGGCGCGGTTGTGGTGGTGATCTTCAGGACCAGTTCGCCGCTGTCACCACTAGTCCGCTGAACACTGTCGCGCGCCGCCTTTGGCGTCACACGAACCAGGATGTCCTTGCCCGCCTCGGCAAGGTCGCTGAGATCGGGCAGGTCTTTTTGTTTTGGCTTCCCCATCCCTGCCTATTGGCCGAAGCGCCCCCGGAAATCCATAGACTTTCGGCCCCAGTGCAGGATATCCCCCTTTCCGACTTTGCCCGCTGATCCCTGACAAGGGCTGACCCAGCCAGCACAAGACCGGCCATTTTGGTTGGCTCCACTTGAAAAACCGCTGCTTCCCTCCGAGATAGGGAACGTGATGTAAAAAGGTTTCACATATGCCCGAACGCAACGACGCCGCTCTTGCCTTTCTTCAGTCCCGCCGCTCTCGGCCTGCAAAAACGCTGATTGCCCCGGCGCCAAGCCGCGACGAGCTGATGCCGCTGCTACAGGCTGCAGCGCGCACGCCGGATCACGGCAAGTTGGAGCCCTGGCGCTTTATCGTCGTCGAACGTGGCGCAATGGCGCGCCTTGCCGATCTCACCACCAAGACCGGGGAGCGTCTGCAGAAATCGCCAGAAGACATTACCAAGGCGCGCACGCAATTTGAACTGGGCCAGCTTGCGGTGGTGGTGGTCGAAATCCAGAAAGACAGCCCCAAGATCCCCCCCATCGAACAAAGCTATTCTGCGGGCGCGGTCTGTCTGGGGCTCTTGAATGCCGCATTGGCCGCGGGCTGGGGGGCAAACTGGCTGTCCGGCTGGGCCAGCCACGACCCTATTTTCTGCCGCGAGGCTTTTGATCTGGCCGAAAATGAACGCATCGCGGGACTGATCCATATCGCAACCGAAGGCAGCGTACCGCCAGAGCGGCCCCGCCCTGATCTAGCTGCCATCACAACATGGGTAGAATCATGATCCTGAACGATTTTTTCAAGGCGCTCGGCCAGACGGGCGATCCACGCTTTCGTCAGGTGTTGTTTCGCGGGATCGGTCTGACGTTCGGCCTGCTGGTGGCCGCTTATGTGTTGGTTGTGGTGCTGGTCCAATGGCTGGTTGGGCCGGAAATGACGCTGCCCCTGATCGGGCAAGTCACTTGGGTGGACAACATCCTGTCAGTGGCGTCTGTCTTCCTGATGATGGGGCTGTCAGTGTTCCTGATGGTCCCTGTGGCCTCGGCGATGACGTCGCTGTTTCTTGATGACGTGGCCCAGGCCGTTGAGGACCGGCATTACCCCGCCCTGCCCCCTGCGCAGAAAACAGCCTTTTGGGATGGGGTGCGCGATACGGTGAATTTCCTCGGCGTTCTGATTGGCGCCAACATCCTGGCGCTGGTGCTGTATCTGGCCTTGCCGCCCTTTGCGCTGTTCATCTTCTGGGGCCTGAACGGTTTTTTGCTCGGCCGGGAATATTTCACTCTTGCTGCGGCACGCCGGGTCGGCATGCCAGAAGCGCGCCGCCTGCGCCGCAAACATATGGGTTCGGTCTGGCTGGCGGGGGTGCTGATGGCGATGCCCCTGTCGATCCCCCTTGTGAACCTGGTGATTCCGATCATTGGCGCGGCGACCTTCACCCATCTGTTCCACAGGCTGGCTGCCCGCGCGGCGTGAGCGAATGGCCCAAGCGGGTCGTGACAACAAAAAAGGCGGGCATCGGGCCCGCCTTTTTCATGTCTCAGAGCTGCAGATCACTCAGGATCAGGCAGACGGTCAAACCAGTCAAAGTCATTCACCGTGATCCAGCCGCCCAGGATGATGGTGGCAAGGATGCCCCAGATGACGGCTGCCGCCAGCGTCGTGATCCAGGCTTTTTGCTTCAGATAATGGTGCTCTGGCGCGCCAGCATGGGTGCCCGGCACGATCTCACCCCGGTCGCCCTGGGTTTCCAGACGGATCGGGATCACGATCAGGAAGGTCATGAACCAGATCACTGCATAAAGTACCAAACCGGATGTAACGCCCATGTCTCTCGCCCTCTTGGATCGTGCCGTCAGTCCTGCCCGGACAAATGCGTCCGGGCCTTGGACATGCAGATAGAGTTAAACCTGCTCCAATTCCACCAGGCAGCCGTTGAAATCCTTCGGATGAAGGAAAAGAACCGGTTTTCCATGTGCGCCGATCTTGGGCTCACCGGATCCCAGAACACGGGCGCCTTCTGCCTTCAATTTGTCACGAGCAGCCAGGATGTCGTCGACCTCGTAACAGATGTGATGGATGCCGCCGGCGGGGTTCTTTTCCAGGAACCCTGCAATCGGAGAATTGTCGCCCAAGGGGTAGAGCAGTTCGATCTTGGTGTTGGGCAGTTCGATAAAGACAACTGTCACGCCATGATCGGGCTCATCCTGAGGGGCGCCGACATTGGCGCCAAGAGTGTTCTTGTACTGGGCGGATGCGGCATCCAGATCCGGCACGGCAATGGCAACGTGGTTGAGGCGGCCAATCATGTGAGGTCTCTCCTGTTGATGTGTTTTGCCGATGTTATCAGCCAGCCCCCTTGCTCGGGCAAGTGCGCCAATCCGCGCGGATCCCATGACGCTGCGGACACCAGAGCGCTGAAAAACAGGGGCCGGAACGCGCGTTCGCACTGTTAACCACGTGTTAGCCTCGATTCCATAGCGTTGAGGCCTATCCAGTAGGAGCCTTAGCCATGGACGATTCGGAACTTTTCGCTGCCGCCCACCGCTTGCCCACCACCAAGCGGCCATTATTGGGGCTGACGATCCTTGTTGTGGAAGACAGTCGCTACGCCTGTGAGGCGATGCGCCTGTTGTGCCTGCGCAGTGGTGCCCGCATCCGACGCGCCGACTGCCTGAAGTCAGCCTATCGCCACCTGAAGGTCTATCGCCCCTCTGTTGTCATTGCCGATCTTGGCCTGCCGGATGGGTCGGGGGCCGATCTGATCCGCGCCGTCGCCGAGAGCAGCCCCCGGGTTGGCGTGATCCTGGGGACTTCGGGTGATGAAAACGCCGAAGCCATGGCGATGGAGGCTGGCGCCGATGGCTTCCTGCCCAAGCCCATCACATCCCTTGCCGAGTTCCAGTCCGCCATCCTGTCGCGCCTGCCTGCCGATCGCCAAATGTCTGGCCCGCGCGAGTTGAGCGATGAGGTGATCGAGCCTGATCTCCTCGCCTTTCAGGACGACATGTCCCATGCCGCAGAAGTGCTGAACGAGGCAGAGGACACCAAGACGCTTGATTATGTTGCCCAGTTCCTCGGCGGGGTCGCCCGCAGTGTCGGTGACAGCAGCCTCGCGGGAGCGGCAGACGAGCTGGCAGATGCCCGCAGCACGGGCCGCCCGGTCGCCGCTGTGACAGCACGTATCGCCGGGCTCGTGCAGGAACGTCTGAAACAGAAAGTTGCCATCTAAATGATAGAAGCTCTGCTGGTCGCCTCGGCCACCTTGGGGATTGTTCTTTATGTGCAGGCCCGGTTTTCGGCGCGCGAAATTCGCCGCAACCGCGAGCGTGATGGCACGACATTGGTCATTCTGGACCGTGCGGATCGCTGACGGGGCTGGCCATTCAGCCCTGATCACCCCGTTCTCCGCAACAGCGGCATGATCTAAGCGCGGATGATGCCCGGATCCCTGCCAAGATCCACGCCCGGAAAGATCACATCGCGAATATCGGCACGGTTGGTCTGGGCCATCGCATTCAGGATCCAGCCCATATAGGTCCGCACATCCCCGGTCGGCATGAGATCACGGCGATCAAACAGCGCCGCCTCGTCAAGGCCGGGCCACTGGCCCAGGACGCGGCCACCTGCAATGGCCCCTCCAGCCAGAACTATAGCGCCGCCGGTGCCATGGTCCGTCCCCCCAGTTCCGTTCTCGCGCACGGTGCGGCCGAACTCGGTCATCGCAACAATCGTGGTCTTGCGCCAAATCGCCGCGCCAAGCCCGGCCTGCAGGGTCAGGATCGTATCTGACAGCCGACCAAGACTGCGGCGCAATGCCCCGGACTGCCGGTTGTGGGTATCCCAGCCATTGATCGAAAAGGCCGCGATGCGGCTATCCTGTCGCAGCTGCTGCGCTGCGTAATCTGCGATCCGCCGATGCGCGGCAGGACGTTTTTCCCCGCCCAACGGCGAAGGCGCACCATCCCGGGCAAGGTCCAGCGCTTCTGACAGCGCGGCGTGAAACAGTGGATCATCTTCCATCATCAGGCTGGCCAGACGCTCCGCCTGCGGGCTAAGCGCCAGTTGCGCATCCGGTGACCAGTCCGACACCGGCGCCGGGCCCTGCAGCAGCTTCATCTCGCCCTGCCCGATTGCAAATGCGGTGCGCGCCTCCACGCCCGGCGTCACCTGCAGCAACCGGTTCAACCAGCCATCGCGGCGCTGGTGCAAGCCTGGAGTGCCTGCTTCCAGCAGATCCTGCCCATCAAAATGGCTGCGCTTGTTCCGATAGGGCGTGGAAACCGCATGCACAAAGCCCAGCTCCCCCGCCTGCCAAAGCGGCATCAGCGGGGCAAGAGCGGGATGAAGGGAGAAATACCCGTCAAGATCCAGCCCCCCGTTGCCCGGGCCGCCCGCAAGACTGGGGCGCAGCCCGGTATAGGCAGGATCCCCATAGGGCTGGATCACGTCCAGCGCATCCATGCCACCGCGCAGGATGATCACCACCAGCCGGTTGTCCCACGGCGCGGCGGCAAAGCTGACCGGCGTCAGCAATGGGCTGGCGGCCAGCGAACAGCCAATGAGGCCACTGCGGGCAAGAAACGTCCGCCTGCTGCAGGTTCGCGCAGCCATTGGCGCCTCTTGGTCTGATCTATGTTGGTTCATCTCCGCCCCCGTCTCAGCGCCGCTGAAATGCTGGTGATGTCAGGATGAGGCCAAGGGCCTCGCGTTCGGTTTCCGCAGCAGAGACGACGAACCTCAGCCGTGCATCCTGCCGCGCGCCCAAAGCCTGATCTGCCGCCTGCTGCGGATCTGGAAGTGTGCTCAGCAATCGCGCAGGCACGTCCATTGACCAACGGATCCGCTCCGCCAGCGCCTGCGGTGTGATCCAGGCCGCATCCGCCTCTGCCCAGCCGTCTGGCCCGCCCGCGAACTCCCATCGCTGTCCCATCGCCTGCATCGGCCTCAGGAAAAAGCGATTGATCTGGCCACGGCTGAGGCCACCTAACGCCGCGGGCGGGATTGCAAGCGCCCGGCAGGCAGAGGCGAGATAGGAAAACGGTGGTTTGACATTCGCAAGCTGAGGCTGCCAGGCCTCTGGATGATCCAGCATCGCGGCATAGACCGCCAAAAGATCACCACCGGTTTCCTGATAGCGGCCAGCCATATAGGCCACCAGATGACGGTCTGGTGCGTCTGACACGAAGTGCACCGCCAGTTTGCGGGATATGTGCTGAGCGGTGGCAGGATGGCGGGCCAGATCACGCAGCGCATTCAGGATGGGTTCGAGTTGTGGACTTTCGCCTCCATAGCTCTGCCCCAGAACGGTTTCGGCACCCGGCTCGGCCCAGCCGGGGCGAAAGGTAAACCCATCTTTCAGCGAATAGCCCAGTCCGGTGAACAGCTCTGCCAGCTCGCGGACGTCCTGTTGGGTGTAGGGTCCATCAACCCCAAGCGTGTGAAGTTCCAGCACCTCGCGGGCCAGATTTTCATTGAGCCCGATATCCTGACCCCGACGGTCTGACACGCGTTTGGCGCGGGGGCTGTTGGGCCCGGTCGAGCGATGCTGATCCAGATAATGCAGCATCAACGGGCCGGTAACAGCCGCGATCAGCAGATCCTCGAACAGTCCGGACACATTGGGACGGATGGAACTTTCGACATAGGGGCTTGCCGCATAGCGCAGCGCAGGCACCTTGCCCTGCGCGGTGAAATGGTCGGCCCAAAACAGCGTCAGCCGTTCACGAAATGGCTGCGCACTGGTCGCGCACCGCAGCAACCGAGAGCGGAACCAGTCCGCTCTCAGGTCACGGAGACGGGCACGCTGTTCCGTCAACGCGACATTCCTGGATTCAAAGGCCTCTGTACCAACCGCTTCTCTCTGTTCTTGGCGCAGGGAAATGTAGGTGCGCGCCTCTGCCATCGCACCATCAAAATCCGGGATCGGCCACGCCTGCGCGGCAAGATCTGGCGCGGCCAGTTGTGACAGGACATCCTCTGGACTGGTTGCAAGCGCGTGATTTGGCGACAAGCCACAGCCAAAGCGGATTTCAGCCAATTCTCCGTCAAAGCGCATTGCCGTGCTCATCCTCTGATGTCCTGGCCCGATCCTAGTGCATATCGCACCACCTCCACAGGCCCTATCCGGATTATACGCAGAACTCCGCCATCCCCGTCGCAAGGAGAGTGATGGGCAGGAAGTCACCCATGAAAAAGGCCCGGACAAATGTCCGGGCCCTGTGATCGCCATTACTGGCTGCAGATTTCGCCGCCTTATTGGTCTTGCGGGATAACGCGCAGGCCAAGTTCCATCAGCTGGTCGTTCATCGGCTCGCTTGGTGCCGACATCATCAGGTCTTCGGCGCGCTGGTTCATCGGGAACATGATGACCTCGCGGATGTTGGCCTCATCTGCCAGCAGCATCACCATACGGTCGATACCGGCTGCGCAGCCACCGTGCGGCGGGGCGCCGTACTGGAAGGCGTTGACCATGCCGCCAAAGCGTTTTTCGACTTCTTCCTTGCCGTAGCCTGCAATTTCAAAGGCCTTGAACATGATCTCAGGCTTGTGGTTCCGGATCGCACCCGACACCAGCTCGTAGCCGTTACAAGCCAGATCATACTGGTAGCCCTTGACCGCCAGCGGATCAGCCAGCAGCGCGTCCATGCCACCCTGAGGCATGGAGAACGGGTTGTGCTCGAAGTCGATCTTGCCGGTTTCTTCGTCCTTCTCGTAGATCGGGAAATCCACGATCCAAGCAAAGGCAAAGCGGTCCTTGTCGATCAGGCCCAGCTCTTCGCCAATGACGTTGCGCGCGCGGCCTGCGACGGCCTCGAACGACTTCGGCTTGCCGCCGAGGAAGAAGGCCGCATCGCCGACCCCCAGACCAAGCTGCTGGCGGATTGCCTCGGTGCGCTCGGGGCCGATGTTCTTGGCCAGAGGACCGGCGGCTTCCATGCCATCGGCACCTTCACGCCAGAAGATATAGCCCATGCCCGGCAGGCCTTCGCCTTGGGCAAATTTGTTCATACGGTCGCAGAACTTGCGGGAGCCGCCTGTGGGTGCCGGGATCGCACGGATCTCAGTGCCTTCCTGCTCCAGCAGCTTGGCAAAGATCGCAAAACCGGAGCCTGCGAAATGTTCCGAGACCACCTGCATTTTGATCGGGTTGCGCAGATCCGGCTTGTCGGAGCCGTACCACAGCGCTGCATCCTTGTAAGAGATCTGCGGCCACTCGTCTGCGGCGTCGACCTTGCGGCCCTTGCCGAATTCCTCGAACACGCCCGCGATCACCGGCGCAATCGTGTCAAAGACATCCTGCTGGGTGACAAAGGACATTTCCATGTCGAGCTGGTAGAAATCGGTCGGCGACCGGTCAGCGCGCGGATCTTCGTCCCGGAAACAGGGCGCGATCTGGAAGTACTTGTCAAAGCCCGAAACCATCATCAGCTGCTTGAACTGCTGCGGCGCCTGCGGCAGCGCATAGAACTTGCCCGGGTGCAGACGCGACGGCACCAGGAAGTCGCGCGCGCCTTCGGGAGACGAGGCTGTGATGATCGGGGTCTGGTATTCGTTGAACCCCTGATCCCACATCCGGTTGCGGATCGAACGGATCATGTTCGAACGCAGCAGCATGTTGTTCTGCATCTTCTCGCGGCGCAGATCGAGGTAGCGATAGCGCAGGCGGGTTTCTTCCGGGTATTCCTGCTCGCCAAAGACCATCAGCGGCAGCTCTTCGGATTGGCCGAGGAACTCGATGTCGCGGATGAAGACTTCGATTTCGCCGGTCGGGATTTTCGGGTTCACGAGGCTTTCGTCACGGGCCTTAACGGTGCCGTCGATGCGGATACACCATTCAGAGCGGACCTTTTCGATCTCGGCAAAAACCGGGCTGTCGGGATCCGCCATCACCTGGGTCACACCGTAGTGGTCGCGCAGGTCGATGAACAAGAGGCCGCCGTGGTCGCGCACGCGGTGGACCCAGCCCGACAGGCGGACGGTTTCACCGACGTGGGATTTGTTCAGTTCGGCGCAGGTATGGCTGCGATAAGCGTGCATGAGGTGACCTTTCATTCTACCGGCACATCAGGCCGGGCGGGCCGTCAAATCGGAGGATGCGCCCAAGATGGCGCGGAATTCATCCGCGGTGGTACACAAGGTTGCAGCGCGCTTGTCAAGCGAACTGGACGAAATCGCCCCCGTCAGACGTGCAAAAGCGCTGCTGGGCGTGCGTGGGCCACAGATCAGGCCAGTTGGACCGGGATCAGCCCTCGCAGGGAATTGCCCATATGAAGCGCGGCTGCCTGTTCCAGATCCGCAATTGTCAGCACCGCTTCCTGTGCCTGCCCGCTGTCCAACAGATGCTGGCGCAGCACGCCGGGAAGCAGCCCGCACCCAAGAGACGGGGTCAGCATCCTGCCATCGCGGGTGGTCACGAACACATTGGTGATTGTGCCCTCGCACAGCTCTGAACGGGTGTTGAGAAACAGCAGCTCGTCGACACCCTCGCGCAATTCGGCGCGGGCCCGATCATAGACCGCGCGGCGGGTGGTTTTGTGCCGCAGCCAGACGTCATCCGGATCAAGCCGCACTTCTGCCAGGGCGATGCGCCAGAGAGACGGCGCGCCGGTCAGTGGCGCGGTCGTCAAATCAAAACTACCGGTGGCATCCATCGTCAGGCGGCACCTCAGTGGTGTTGCGCCCTGCACCTCGTCCAGCATCCGCTCTGCGCCTTGGCGGTTGAAGCGCAGGCCCAATGCGCCGGCGCTGCGAGCCATGCGGGTCAGATGCCGTTCCCTGTTGCGAAAGCCCTCGTCGGGACGCCAGCCCAGTGTCTCGATCAGGCGGAAAGCGGGATCGTTCTGGATGGTGTCACCTGGGCAAAGCGGGCTTTCCATAGGGCTTCCTCATATTCGGACTCTGCGGTGCTGTCCCAGACGACACCACCACCAACGTTGAGCGTGGCCCTGCCGTCTTGCAGCATCACGGTACGGATTGCGACATTGAATTCCGACGCGCCATCTGGTCCGGCCCAGCCGATGGTGCCGCAATAGATGTCGCGTGCCCAGGGCTCCAGCTCTGCAAGGATCTGCATCGACCGGATTTTTGGAGCCCCGGTGATTGAACCACAGGGAAACAGCGCGGCAAAGATATCCGCCAGCCCGGCATCTGGCCGCAACTTTGCCCGCACCAGAGAAACCATCTGATGCACAGTTGCATAGCTCTCTACACAGAAGAGCTCTGGCACATGCACCGACCCTGTCTGGGCGACCCGGGAAATGTCATTGCGCAAGAGATCCACGATCATGAGGTTCTCTGCCCTGTTCTTTTCATCCTGACGCAGGAAGTCACGACGACGGGCATCTTCCCGCGGGTCCGGGCTGCGGGGCTGGGTTCCCTTCATGGGCCGCGTTTCAATGGTCCCATCCGCGTCGGTGCGAAAGAACAGCTCTGGCGAGCGCGACAGAAGATCGGGCAGCCCGTCCTGCTGGACCAGCACGCCATAGCCGACCGTCTGCCTGTGTTGCAGCGCGCCATAAAGCTCCTCAGCGCTGCCATAGGCCTGTGCATCAATCGGAAAGGTCAGGTTGGCCTGATAGATGTCACCCTTGCCGATATTGCGGTTCACCTCGGTGAAGGCCTCTGCGTAGCGTTCAAAAGTCCAGCGCGGGGTGATGCCTTCCAAACCTGCTTCGTTTTCCGCCTGCGGATGCGTGCAGCCCGCCGAGCCAGAAACGGACGGCGCTTCATAAACACCAAAGCAGATCAGAGGCAGGCGTCGCTCTTGCGGCATCAACGCCGCCAGCTTTGGTTCCAGCGCATAGCCCAGTTCGTAAGACGCATAGCCCGCAAGCCAGTACCCTGCCCCACGCGCAGCATCCAGCGCGGCGAGGGCTGCAGGCACCTCACTTGCGTCGTCGGCGCGGATAACGCGCGACGGCTGGTCAAAACATGTCCCGGCCCCCAAAGGCCCCTTGTCAAAGCGAATCCGCACCGGTGGTTGCTCCGTTTTCGTCCTGCGCCGATATATAGCCGTACGCTATGCGAACAAAAGGGAGGGATGCGGCATTTCCAATTCCGTTTCCGATCCCTCTTGAACCTTTCGTCGCGGTCCCTATAACGCAGGACAATTTGGGCGCATGGTGGTGCCCATGACTCGCGCATATCAGAGGGATTCAGGCCATGCCGAAAAGAACCGACATCCAATCGATCATGATCATTGGTGCGGGGCCGATTATCATTGGCCAAGCCTGCGAATTCGACTACTCGGGCGCCCAAGCCTGTAAAGCGCTGCGCGAGGAAGGCTACCGGGTCATTCTGGTGAACTCCAACCCCGCCACCATCATGACCGACCCCGGCCTGGCCGATGCGACCTACATCGAACCGATCACCCCCGAAGTGGTTGCAAAGATCATCGAAAAAGAACGCCCCGATGCGCTTTTGCCGACCATGGGCGGACAGACCGGCCTGAACACGGCACTGGCTCTGGAAGAGATGGGCGTCCTCGAAAAATTCGACGTCGAAATGATCGGTGCCAAGCGCGAAGCCATTGAAATGGCTGAAGACCGCAAGCTGTTCCGCGAAGCGATGGACCGCCTTGGCCTGGAAAACCCGCGCGCCACAATCATCACCGCGCCGAACAAGGCAGATGGGTCTGCGGACCTTGATGCAGGTGTTCAGATGGCGCTGGACGAGCTGGAAGACATCGGTCTGCCTGCGATCATCCGGCCCGCGTTTACACTGGGCGGAACAGGCGGCGGTGTTGCCTACAACCGCGAAGACTACATCCACTACTGCCGCTCCGGGATGGACGCGTCTCCGGTCAATCAGATCCTCGTGGATGAGAGCCTTCTGGGCTGGAAAGAATATGAAATGGAAGTGGTGCGCGACACCGCTGACAACGCCATTATTGTCTGCTCCATCGAAAACGTGGACCCGATGGGCGTGCACACAGGCGATTCGATCACCGTCGCACCTGCACTGACCCTGACCGACAAAGAATACCAGATGATGCGCTCTGCCTCGATCGCGGTTCTGCGGGAAATCGGCGTGGAAACTGGCGGCTCCAACGTGCAGTGGGCGGTGAACCCGGCTGATGGCCGTATGGTTGTCATCGAAATGAACCCCCGCGTGTCGCGCTCTTCCGCGCTCGCCTCCAAGGCAACCGGCTTCCCGATTGCCAAGATTGCCGCCAAACTTGCCGTTGGTTTCACACTGGATGAGCTGGACAATGACATCACCGGTGTCACCCCGGCCTCCTTCGAGCCGACAATCGACTATGTCGTGACCAAGATCCCGCGCTTTGCATTCGAGAAATTTGCAGGATCCGAGCCCTATCTGACCACCGCGATGAAATCTGTGGGTGAGGCGATGGCCATTGGCCGGACCATCCACGAAAGCCTGCAGAAGGCCCTGGCCTCTATGGAAACCGGGCTGACCGGCTTTGACGAAGTTGCAATCCCCGGCGCCGACGAAACCGCCGACGGCAAGGCAGCGGTCATCAAAGCAATCAGCAAGCAGACCCCCGACCGGATGCGCACCATTGCGCAGGCCATGCGCCACGGTCTGAGCGACGATGAAATCCAGGCCGTGACCAAGTTTGACCCCTGGTTCCTGGCCCGCATCCGCGAAATCATCGATGCCGAAGCAAAAATCCGCGCTGACGGCCTGCCGCAGGATAGCGAAGGCCTGCGCGCGCTGAAGATGCTGGGGTTCACCGACGCCCGCCTTGCAAAGCTCACCGACCAAAGCGAAAGCGACGTGCGCAAGGCGCGCCGCGGTCTTGGGGTCAATGCCGTCTTCAAACGGATCGACACCTGCGCGGCAGAGTTCGAGGCCCAGACCCCTTACATGTACTCCACCTATGAGGCACCGGCCTTTGGTGACGTGGAATGTGAAGCGCGCCCCTCTGACAAGAAGAAAGTTGTCATTCTGGGCGGTGGCCCCAACCGGATCGGTCAGGGGATCGAGTTTGACTATTGCTGCTGTCATGCCTGCTTTGCACTGACTGATGCGGGCTACGAGACCATCATGATCAACTGCAACCCGGAAACGGTGTCGACCGACTATGACACCTCTGACCGGCTGTATTTCGAGCCGCTCACGTTTGAGCACGTGATGGAAATCCTGACCACGGAACAGGAAAACGGCACGCTCCACGGCGTCATCGTTCAGTTCGGCGGCCAGACCCCGCTGAAACTCGCGAACGCGCTGGAAGCGGAAGGCATCCCGATCCTCGGCACCTCTCCCGACGCCATCGACCTGGCCGAAGACCGCGAGCGGTTCCAGGCACTGGTCAACCAGCTGGGTCTGAAGCAGCCGAAAAACGGCATCGCCTCCACCGACGCGCAGGCGCTGGAAATTGCAGGCGAGATCGGTTTCCCGCTGGTGATCCGCCCGTCCTACGTGCTGGGTGGCCGCGCGATGGAAATCGTCCGCGATATGGACCAGCTGAAGCGCTACATCGCAGAGGCCGTGGTGGTTTCCGGCGACAGCCCGGTACTGCTCGACAGCTACCTGGCCGGCGCGGTCGAACTGGACGTGGATGCCATCTGTGACGGGACCGAGGTTCACGTTGCGGGCATCATGCAGCACATCGAAGAAGCCGGTGTTCACTCTGGTGACAGCGCATGCTCCCTGCCGCCCTACTCTCTCTCCAAGGAGATCATTGCAGAGATCAAGATCCAGACCGAGGCGCTGGCCAAGGCGCTGAACGTGGTGGGTCTGATGAACATTCAGTTCGCGATCAAGGCCAATGACGAAGGCAAGGACGAGATCTTCCTGATCGAGGTAAACCCACGCGCCTCGCGGACCGTCCCGTTTGTGGCGAAATCAACCGACAGCGCCATTGCCTCCATCGCCGCGCGCGTGATGGCTGGCGAACCGCTCTCTGCCTTCCCCAAACGTGCGCCCTACGAACCGGATGCGGGCTATGACGTGAACACACCGATGGCGGATCCGATGACCCTTGCAGACCCGGATATGCCGTGGTTCTCCGTTAAGGAGGCTGTGTTGCCTTTCGCCCGCTTCCCCGGTGTCGACATTCTGCTTGGCCCGGAAATGCGCTCCACTGGCGAAGTCATGGGTTGGGACCGTTCCTTTGCCCGTGCCTTCCTCAAGGCGCAGATGGGGGCTGGCATGGTGCTGCCTTCCAAGGGACGTGCCTTTATCTCCATCAAGGACGCCGATAAGGGCGCCCTGATGTTGGAGGCCGCGCAGATCCTGATTGGTCAGGGCTTCACCCTTGTTGCGACGCGGGGCACGCAAAGCTGGCTCGACGGTCACGGCGTGGCCTGTGAAATCGTGAACAAGGTCTATGAGGGCCGTCCGCATGTTGTGGACATGCTCAAGGACGGCAATGTGCAGTTGCTGATCAACACCACTGAGGGCGCTCAGGCGGTTGAGGATAGCAAAGACATGCGCTCTGTCGCGCTCTACGACAAGATCCCCTATTTCACCACGGCCGCAGGTGCCAACGCCGCCGCCCGCGCGATCAAGGCACAGGCTGAGGGCGATGTCGAAGTGAAGAGCTTGCAAGGCTGATCCGCCTCGCTGTGAAAACACAAAAGGCCCCGGCACGAACTGTCCGGGGCCTTTTGCTATTTGGGGGACGCCTTTTAGACCCTGCGCAATTGATCCACAACTGCGCCAAGGTCCGGCCCACGGCGCCCATGCGGGGGCTGCGTCAGCATCAGGGCGCGACCAGTGTCCGCGACTGGCGTCGCAAACGGACGGACCAGACGGCCCTCCTCAAGCGCATCAGCCACCAGCGCCTCATGGCCCATCAGAACCCCTGCCCCTGCGACGGCTTCCTGCAGCGCCAGACTGTAGAGAGAGTATTGCGGCCCTTTCTCAGGGTCTTGGATTGAAACGGCTGCTTCCCTGCTCCAGATCACCCAATCCTGCGCCCATGTCTGATCCTGCAAGAGCACCTGGCCATTGATATCTGCAACCTGTGTCAGACGGGCTGCGATGCAGGGGGCGCACACCGGAAAGACCCGATCCAGCGCAAGGGGCAGCGCATGCGAGGGGGCGTCATCCGCAGGGTAGTAAAACAGCGCCAGATCAAACAGTTCACGGTTGAGGTTCGGCGGGGTTTCCATCGCTGTCACGGAAATCTTGAGCGCAGAAAACGCGGCGCGCAGCCGTTCTAGCCGCGCAGGGAGCCAAAGCTGCGCGATACAGGGCAGTGCCGCAATATGAAGCTCTTGCACCGGACGGATCGATCGCAATGCCTGCGTCGCAGCGCCCAGCGCATCAAAAGCTGCGACAAACGTCGGCAGCAACGCTTGCCCTGCCTCTGTAAGGGTCACCCCCTGCGCATGACGCCGGAACAGCGCGCTTCCGGCCCAATCTTCCAGAGATTTCACCTGTTGTGAAACAGCCCCCGGTGTCACCCCCAATTCCTCGGCAGCGGCCACAAAGCTCTCCCGCCTTGCCGCAGTCTCAAAGGCACGCATTGCATTCAGTGGCGGCCCCTTGGGGCGCAGAGGAGCAACGGGCATGGGCATCTCACACAGGCTTAGTTTTTCTACCCCAAGAAATAGCAAATCTGATTTGCCACGTCACCGCAAAGAGACGCAGACTGCCCGCAACCAAGGAGGATGAGATGACCCAAGCCCCCCGCCACTGGCTGGCTGCAACCTCTGCAGACCGGATCGAGGCAATCAGTTCCGCGACAAAAGCTGCGGATTCTGCCGCTCTCTTGCAGCGCATCCACGCACTCTGTGAAGAAAATCGCGTCATTCACGAAGAGCAATGCTTCAACCTCAATCCGGCTACAAACGTGATGAACCCGAAGGCCGAAGCCCTGTTGGCGTCCGGTCTCGGCTCCCGGCCTTCGCTTGGCCATCCCGGTGACAAATACGAAATGGGGCTGGAGGCGATCGAGGAGATTGAAGTGATCGCAGCCGATCTCGCAGCAGAAGTGTTCGACGCAAAATATGCCGAGATCCGCGTCGGATCCGGGGCGCTGGCCAACCTCTATGGCTTTATGGCGACCTGTAAACCGGGGGATACCATCATCGCGCCGCCCGCCAGCATCGGCGGGCATGTGACACATCACGGACCAGGATGTGCCGGTCTGTTTGGGTTGCGCTGCCTGGAGGCCCCTGTCGCGGCCGATGGCTATACCGTCGACCTTGATGGTTTGCGCGATTTGGCCCGAAAAGAGCAGCCTAAGCTGATCACCATCGGGGGCAGCCTCAACCTGTTCGAACATCCCGTCGCCGCGGTGCACGCGATTGCCGATGAAGTGGGTGCAAAGGTGATGTTTGACGCGGCTCATCAATGCGGCATCATCGCTGGAAAGGCCTGGTCTGATCCACTGGTAGAAGGGGCTCATTTCATGACCATGAGCACCTACAAGAGCCTCGGTGGCCCCGCTGGCGGCTTGATCGTCACGAACGACGCCGGATTGGCAGAGATACTGGACAGCATCGCCTTTCCTGGCATGACCGCCAATTTCGACGTTGCCAAGTCAGCGGCTCTTGCCGTCACGCTTTTGGATTGGCGGGATTTCGGGAAAGCCTATGCGGCCGAGATGATTGACATGGCAAATGCTCTGGCCACCGCGCTGGACGAGCACGGCATAACGACCTTCAAGGGAAGCGCGGGCATTGCCACCCAGTCGCACCAGTTTGCGGTTCTCGCTGCCCCATATGGGGGTGGCCAGACAGCCTCAAAACTGCTGCGCAAGAACGGATTCCTGGCCTGCGGCATCGGCCTGCCAGTCGCGACTGTGGCGGGCGATCTGAACGGGTTGCGGATTGGCACACCTGAGTTGGTTCGTTGGGGAATGACTGCGGCTGATGCTCCGCGTCTGGCAGACCTGATCGCGCGCGCACTGCGTGGGGACACCGTTCAAGACGAGGTCGCGGCCTGGCGGTCGAGCTTTGACAGGTTGCATTTCATCCACGCTTAAGCCCTGCCCCGTCCTGAGAAAGCAGAAAGCCCCGAGGAAATTCCTCGGGGCTCTTGCTGATCTGGCCGACCGCCTCCCACGGACGTTTTGTGGGAAACGGAGCGGAGGCGTATCGGGCCGGTCTCAGCCCGCGCGGCGCATCAGCGCCCACAGCGATCCGTCTAGTGATGTCGCAAGCGACACTGGTCTTCGCCCCATCTGAGCCTTGGCCGAGATCACAGAAACCAGCCTCGGCGCTTGCCCCGGCACGATCTGCAAGACCGGAGAGCCAGAGGCCCCGTAGTCCACCTTGCAGGAGGTAATCAGCGTCTCACTGCGAGACGACAGGATGGTACATCCCCGCTCTCGAGCCGGTCTGGTTGAGGTTTGCATCGAATAGGACAGAACATCCACGCTATCACCCGGCAAAGGGGCAGCGGCCAACGCAAAGGGGCGCACCTCGCTTGCGCTGATCGGTTTGTTCAACCTCAGAACCGCGATGTCGCTTCCCGGTTCACTTCGGTCTGACCAGCGATGTCTGTAGCCCGGATGAATGACCGCCTTGACGACCTGCCGCTCGGCCTTGGCCCTGCGACCGTTCAAACCTGCCTCAAACTTGATGGTGCGCGGGTTTACCGCCTGCCCCGTCTGAGGGTTGTAGAGGCAATGTGCTGCTGTCAGCACGAGGTTGGGCGCAATCAGACTGCCGGTGCACATGTTGCGCCCCGAGATATTCAAACGACCAACTGCCTCCCACCCGGGAACAGCACTGACACGGGCCGATTGCGCCTCTGCCGGCGCCCCGAACGAGGCGCCGCTGATTATGGCAGCCGCAACGGCTGCAAGTAAGCGTTTCATGGTCCACTCCATTTTTCCCACACCCTGATCCTGCGAGCGGGCTGGGGCCGGAATGCGGCCTGGAGTTGTGCGGACCTGTCAGAAAGAGGGACAGATTATGACAGGATTAACAGAAGGTTAACGTGAGGCCACCCACCGTTTGGCAGCCTTGGCAGGCGCCATATTTTCTTTACCTGACCTGAACGATTTGGTGAAAATTATCCAATAATGCCCTGACAATCGGCGCTATTTCCGAAAGGAATTGGGTAAGAAATTCCCCGGATTTCCGTGTTTTCGGGGCCAACCGGGAAAGGTTTCGGCCAGATTAAGGCAAGAGTTGGCCGTATCCCCAAGCGATTGGGGCAAGATCCGAGTCGGTGAAACCGAGCCGATCCCTTAACAGGGGGCGCCTTGCGAACGGTGCCCTTTGGATTGCGGCTTGGGGGATGGAACACCTCAGGATGAAGAGCAGCGCATCAACTGCAGAGCACACGCATAAGATGATTACCTATAAGAAAACCCCGGCAGGATCTGCCGGGGCTCTCAGTCTTGCTATGGTCGCAGACCTATGCGACTGCGGCCTCGCGTTTTTCATCCCGACCAAAGAAGATCAGGTAGAACACGGGCGCGGCAACCAGGGTCAGGATCGTTGCGAATGCAAGCCCGCCCATGATCGTGATCGCCATCGAGACAAAGAACGCATCGCTCAGAAGCGGTGCCATCCCGAGGATCGTGGTCACCGCCGCCAGCATCACCGGGCGCAGACGCGAGACCGACGCCTCGACAATCGCCTCGCGCAGCGGTCTGCCCTCTGCCCGAACCAGATCGATTTCCTCGACCAGAACGATACCGTTCTTGATTAGCATGCCAGACAAGGACAGCAGGCCAAGAAGCGCGGTGAAGGTGAAGGGCATACCCGTTCCCAGCAAGCCAATAACCACGCCATTTACGGACATGGGAACCAGCAACCAGATGATGATCGGCTGGCGGATTGCGTTGAACAGAAGAACCGAGATCAGAACCATGATGAGAATGGTTACCGGCAATTGCTTGCCCAGGCTCGCATTTGCATCACTAGAGTTCTCGTGCTCGCCGCCCCATTCCATCGTATAGCCTGTGGGGACTTCGATGGCTTCGATGGTTTGGCGGATCTCGGCAAACACGCTCGCTGCGGTCAGGTCCGGTGGGATGTCTGCGCCGACGGTCAGGGTCGCAACACGGTCGCGGCGATGCACAAGCGTGTTTTCCACGACGACATTCACCCCATCAATCATCTGCTCCAGCGGAACAAAGCTGCCAGCGGATTCCGAGAAGACAAGCTGATCCATCAGATTGTATTCCCCCTCCGCCGGGCGGCGAATGATGATCGGGATCAGGCGTTCCCGCTCGCGGAAGACACCAGCCGTCAGGCCATCCGTGGAGAACTGCAGCGCATCGGCGATGGCCTCTCGGGTCACGCCTGCCGTCTGGGCCCGATCTGTTGCGTAGACCGGCTTTAGCGTGACTTCCTGTTCGCGCCAGTCCTGACGGACGCTCAGGATATTGGGAGAGCCTTCGCGCAGGCGCTGCATCGCCTCGTCCCCCAAAGCGCGCAGCACACGTGGATCAGGCCCGGCGAAGCGCACTTCGATCGGAGCGCCGCCACCGGGGCCGAAAACCAGCCTCTGGGTGCGGAACTCGCCTTCCGGGAACTGCGCCTTGCCAAAGGCTTCCAGATCCTCTTGCAACGCCGGGATCGCTTCCAGACTGTTGGTCCGGATGATGAGATGGCCGTAGCTCGGGTTTGGATCCTCTGACTCGTAGGTCAGCATGAAGCGGGTCGCCCCCTTGCCGATGAAGCTCGCGACCGAGGCGACCTCTTCTCTGTCGGACAGCCAGTCTTCTACCTGCTGCATATGGGCAGATGTGGTCTGGATCGAACTTCCCTGCGGCAGCTTGTAGTTCACAAAGAACAGCGGCGTGTTGGAGTTGGGGAAGAACTGCTGTTTGACCTGCCCAAAGCCGATGAAACACAGCACGGTCACAGCAATCAGCCCCGGAACAACCAGCCAACGCATCTTGAGCGACAGACGCAACAGCGCACCGTAGCCCCGGAAAAGGAAACCGGAATAGGAATCCAGTTCATCGCCGCTGCCCTGCTTAAAGAAGTAGTGGCCAAGCAGCGGCGTCGCGGTGAGTGCCAGCAACCAGCTCAGCAAGAGCGAGATCGCGATGACCGCAAACAGGGAGAACATGAACTCGCCTGTGGAATCCGGGCTGAGACCGATACCGGCAAAGGCCATGATGCCGATCACGGTTGCACCCAGAAGCGGGATTTGCGTCTTGGCTGCGGCCTCATGTGCGGCCTCGCGTGAGGTCTTTCCACGCGCCATCGCAATCTGCATGCCTTCAGCCACAACGATTGCGTTGTCCACCAGCATACCCATTGCGATGATCAGTGCCCCAAGAGAAATCCGCTCCATCTCGATTGAGAAGAGGTTCATGAACATCAACGTGCCAACGACCGTCAGCAGCAATGTCGTTCCCACGACCACCGCGGCCCGCCAGCCCATGAAGATCGCAAGGACAACCACCACAATCGCGACAGACATGGCGAGGTTCACAAGAAAGTCGTTGGAGGCCTGTTCCACCACCACGTGCTGTTGGTAGATCGGCTTCAGCTCCACGCCATAGGGGATCTGATTGTCGAGTTCGGCTAGGCGGGCATCTACCCGTTTGCCGACTTCCACGATGTTCTCGCTCGACAGGCCCGCAACCCCAAGAGTAAAGGCCTCGACCCCGTCGAAACGGATGATCTGACCAGGGTCATCGACCCGACCGCGATGGACATCCGCCATATCGACGACATTGATGACTTCACCTTGCGATCCCACAGTCAGACCCGCGATTTCAGAGACGGAGTCCGACCCTTCCGGTGCGCTCAGACGGGTTTCGACCCCGTCGCTGTCCAGGCTGCCTGCCGGACGGACGGAGTTGGCCGTTGCCAGCGCGTTGGCAACTGCCCCGATGGGGATGTTCTGATTGACGGTGATGGCCATCTTCGGCTCAACAAAGATCGCTTCCTCTGGGAGGCCCGCGACCTGAACGTCAGCAACCCCATCAACGGCCAGCAACTCGCGGCGCAGAAAGGTGGCCAATTCGTGCCGCTCGGCATCGGTGAACCCTTCGGCGGTGACCGCGTAGAACACACCGAACACGTCGCCAAAGCCATCATCGACATAGGGTTTTCCCACGCCATCGGGCAGGCCGCGGGATGCGTTCTCGACCTTGGCGCGCAGCTTGGTCCAGAGCTGGGGCAGCTCTGTTCCGTCGAATGTGTCTTTCATCTCCACATCGATCCGGGATGATCCCGGTTGATTCATGGAACGGATTTCCTTCACCTCGCCCATCTGCTGGATGGCGGATTCCAACGGTTCCGTCACTTCCAGCGCGACCTGCTCAGCGCTTGCGCCGGGGTATTGGGTGATGACAACCGCCTGTTTGATGGTAAAGGCCGGATCCTCAAGCCGCCCGAGGTTCAAAAAACCCCAGATCCCCCCAAAGAGGGCAGTGAGCATGATGATCCATGTATAGAGCGGCCGATTTATCGACCCGCGTGCGATATCCATGGTCTGCCTCTCAGTTGTTGAAGCCGGTAAAGCGGCGAACCGCCTGACCATCGACAAGAGCACTGCCCCCGGTCAGAACGATTTCCTCGCCGCCATTCAGCCCGCTGAGGATCTCGATCTGGCCATTGTCAGTGGGGTTTGTTTCCACCTTGACCCAAGACACGGTTCCTTCGTCCGCCCCATTCGGGCTGAACAGCATGACACCGGTCTCGCCGCTGGCCGAAGCCACAATCGCTGACGGGGGGACGATGACGCCGGTTTCACCGGTATCAACCTGGACTTGAACCGTTGCAGATGCACCGGGAAAGACCTGGCGGTCTTCCGGCGGGCTCAGGCGAAAGGTGACACGGTAGGTCTGGCCGACACTGCTGGCTTCGGCATCAAACTCAAGGATCTGCAGCGGATAACGTGTATCACTGCCGGGAAAGGTCGCAGTGATGGTCAGCGCGTCTGTTTCTTCTTCCTGCTGGAACAGAACTTCTGGCACATCGACCTCGATGTGCAGTTCTGACATGTCATGCAATCGCACGATCGGGGCGCCCGCGCCTACAGTGCTGAAAAGGGCCACTTCACGACTGGAAACCAGCGCATCGAACGGGGCGTTCAGGGTCGCGTGCTCCAATGCATATGATGCGTCACGCAACGCGATCGCCGTCAGCCCGGCCTGTGTTTCGGCATCGTCGATTGAAACCTGGCTTACGGTCCCTGTGAGCTTTTCCAGACGCGCAACGGTTCGATCCGCCTGCTCCTTTTGCAGCTGAGCCTGTTCCAGCTTCAGCTCAAAAGGTTCCAGATCCAGCTCGGCGATCAAGGCCCCTTGTGGGACAAACGCCCCTTCTGTCACCGGAAATTTGACAACCTGCCCGGCAACCTGAAAGGCCAGATCGACCGTTTCCTTTGCTGTCACCTGTCCGAAAAATTCCCGCTTGATCGGTTTCGATCCAGCCTGAGCCTCCATCAGCTTCACCGGTTTTGCCACATCCTGTGCAAGGGCGGGCATCGCCCCCATCACAAGTCCCAGCACCCCGGCCAGCAGTTTCGCGCCAACCTTCATCTCGTCACTCCTTCCCGGACGGTTTCGTTTCCGTCGCTAGTATATTGTCATGAATTTTTGCAGACAGGGCCGCAAATTGTTGGGTTTCTTCTTCAGACAGTCCTGAAACCTCGCGAAACAGCTCTGCAGCGGCATTTTGCAGAGCCGCCCTCTGGACCTGCCCTGCGGGGGTAAGAACCAGTTGCCATGCCCGCCGATCCCTTGGGTCGCGCTCCCTCCGGATGAGGCCAAGCAACTCCAGACTGTCTGCTGCGGCGGTGACAGTGGAGGGCACGGTCTGCATCCTGCGGGCGAGCTCTCCCATCCTGCGCGGCTCATCCAGGCCGATCAACAGATGGGATTCCATCCGGTTCAATTCCGGCGCCTCCGGGGCATCGTCGATGCAGGCATCCACCTTCCAATACAGCGCAAAGACGCCAAGCAGAGCTGTCACTTCAGGGCAGTTTGCTGTCTTGGGCATGACTGTTGCTTCCTTTCGAACCGGGATGGCCTGGCTGTGCTCACGGGCGTGTTACCCTCGCGCATATACTTCGGATTTCGAACCATTCAAGAAGTGAAGGTAAAATCTCTTATGCCCGCGGCTGACGTAGGTGCAGCCTGCGGTCTCATTGGGGCTGTGGATCTTGACCTTGTGCAACGATAATGCCCAGATATGCGGCACTCTGAAAACCACCCGAAGGTTCCGTCATGTTCACACCCGCCATCACCGGCACGGGCGTCTTCACCCCGTCACAGAAGATCACCAACGCCGAGCTGGTCGCGGCGTTCAATGCTTATGCGGACAAGACCAATGCTGAAAACGCCGACGCGATTGCCGCGGGTGACATGGAGCCGCTTCAGCATTCCTCGGAAGAGTTCATTCTGAAGGCCTCAGGCATCGAACAGCGTTACGTCATGGACAAGAGCGGCGTCCTGGATCCCGAGGTCATGCATCCCCTGCTGCGTCAACGCAGTGATGATGAACCCTCGATCATGGCGGAGATGGCTGTCGATGCGGCCAAGAAGGCGCTGGAACAGGCGGGCAAGACAGCCGCTGATGTGGATGCGGTTATCTGCGCTGCATCCAATATGGAGCGCGCATATCCTGCAGTTGCGATCGAGATCCAGCAGCTCCTTGGCATCCAGGGATTTGCCTTTGACATGAATGTCGCCTGCTCCTCGGCGACGTTCGGCATCCAGGCTGCCGCCGACATGGTGCGGTCCGGTTCTATCCGCTCGGCCCTGGTGGTGAACCCTGAAATCTGCTCGGGCCATCTGGAGTGGCGGGACCGGGATTGCCACTTTATCTTTGGCGATGTGGCAACAGCGACCTTGATCGAACGCGAAGAGAACGCAACCGGTGCGTATTTTGAGATTCTCTCGACCCGCTGCGCGACCGAGTTTTCCAACAACATCCGCAATAACAACGGCTACCTGCGCCGCTCGCGTCCGGATGGTGTCCAGGACCGCCGCGACATGCAGTTCATGCAAAACGGGCGCAAGGTCTTCAAAGAAGTTCTGCCAATGGTCAGCCAGCATATCACTGACCACATGGACGCTGAGGGGATCACCAGTGATGAGCTGAAACGTCTGTGGCTGCATCAGGCCAACAAGACGATGAACGATTTCATCGGCAAAAAGGTTCTGGGACGCACGCCAGAGGACGGCGAACAGCCCAACATCCTGCAGGAATACGCAAACACTTCCTCTGCGGGCTCCATCATCGCGTTTTCGAAATACTCCGATGATCTGCAGAACGGAGATCTTGGCCTGATCTGTTCGTTTGGCGCAGGCTATTCGGTTGGGTCAGTGGTGTTGCGTCGCGTCAGCTGATCCGCGTCTCACTTGCATAGAAAAACCCCGCCAGATTGTATGTCTGGCGGGGTTTTCCATGTCAGCCGGTTCATCAATTGCGATCAGCCGCTTTCCTCTTCGAGGTGCAGTTTCATATCCAGCAGAACCTGTTGCAGCATCACGGTCTCGCGCAGCAGACGCTTTGCTTCGTTGATGGTGATGATGCCATCGGCCATCGCTTCCTGATATTCGCTCATCAAGGTCGCAAACCGCTGGCTGAGCGCGATGACGTCAGAATTCACCCCGCCACTGCGCTCACTTGAACTGGATTCAGCATAAGAGAGCGTGATGTTCTTGAGATCCGCCAGACCAGAGGTCACATGCGGGAAGGATGCTGCCGACTCGAGCTTGGCAACGGCATCAACAGGCATGAAACGATCCGCGTGTTCGGGATTGTCAGAGTAATACCGGCCCAATGTCGCCTTGGATTTCCCGGTGATCTGGCAGGCCGCTTCGATCCCGACATCCTTGACCAATGCCTCTGTGTGTTTTTTTAGATAAGTACCTACGTCTGCCATACAATTTCTACCTGGTTAAGACCCCTGCCCCTTTGGGGAAGAAACGCGTTAATTTCCCATTCCCGACTTTTAGATGAAATGAGATGCTATGGCTATCCCCGTGGTATCTGGGGAATTACTTCGCCCCGGGTTCCTTAACGGCACTTTGGCGAAGCGGGCGGGGGCGTGTACTGTATGCCTCTGCCTGGGGCGTTTTCTGCCCAAGTCTGCACCCTGCCCTCGGCGATCTTGAGGTTCCTTTCTCGGGTTGTTCCGCCTCTGTTTGATGGCCGATGGGCTGGGTGCGCGTTATTTGACCAATTGATCAATGCCCACATCCCGTTTGCATCTTTCACTCTGCCGTCACGGCCAGCGGAAAAAACCGTTCCATCCGCGACCCGCTCCGGCTACATCAGCGCCATGGCCAAGCTCTATTTCAACTACTCCACCATGAACGCCGGCAAATCGACGGTGTTGCTGCAAGCCTCGCACAACTACCGCGAGAACAATATGGACACCTATCTGCTGACGGCTGCGATTGATGATCGCGCAGGTCAGGGGCGCATCGCTTCGCGGATCGGAATCGGCGCCGAGGCGGACATGTTCGTCTCAGACGATGATCTGTTTGCCCGCGTGGTTGCCCGCCTCGCGCAGGGGCCGTTGGCTGCCATCTTTGTGGATGAGGCGCAGTTCCTGTCCCCCAAACAAGTCTGGCAGTTGGCCCGCGTGGTTGATGACTTGCGGGTTCCCGTGCTGTGCTACGGGCTGCGCGTCGACTTCCAGGGCAATCTGTTCCCCGGCTCTGCGACCCTTCTCGCGCTGGCAGACGAAATGCGAGAGGTGCGCACGATCTGCCACTGCGGAAAAAAGGCCACAATGGTCATCCGTCAAGACGAGACCGGACGCACCATCACCGAAGGGGAGCAGGTGCAGATCGGGGGCAATGAGACCTATGTCTCGCTATGCCGACGCCATTGGCGCGAAGCAACGGGCGATAATCCAGACGTCTGAGCCCGTCTGGTTTCTGTGCCCCCAATCGGCATCTCAATAGCCGGGGCGGGACAATCCCGCCCTTTTGCTGGTCAGGGCCAGCGGATGGATCAGCCGGTTAGATCAGACCGGGGTCACGAGCGCCTGACCGGCCACAAAGGCTGCAACATTATCGAGCGCCAGCTGCCCCATGTCGCTGCGCACCTCTTCCGTCGCGGTTCCCAGATGCGGCAGCAGTGTCACCTGATCCATCTGACGCAAGGCTTCAGGTACCTTGGGCTCAAACTCATAGACATCCAGCCCCGCCCCCGCGATCTGTCCCTGTTCGAGCGCAGCAATCAAAGCGGCCTCATCAACCACTTCTCCGCGGGCAATATTGATCAGCAACGCTGTTGAGCGCATTGCACCCAGCACTTCGGCGGTGATCAGATGCCTGGTTTCGGCTCCACCCGGCACTGCCAGAACCAAGACATCAACAGATGCCGCCAGTTCCACGAGGCTGTTGGCACGTGTCACCGGGAAATCGGGCGTCTTGTTGCTGCGGGCCAGATAGCTCACCTCCATCGCAAACCCGTAGTGACAGCGCCGTGCGATAGCCTCGCCAATACGGCCAAAGCCGACAATCCCCACGTGCTTGCCCGTCAGATGAAGGCCAAGCATTTGGGTAGGATGCCATCCCTGCCACGCCCCCGAGCGCACCAGACGCTCGCCCTCTCCTGCGCGCCGGGCCGTCATCAACATCAACGTCATGGCAATATCGGCCGTCGCATCCGTCACCGCACCCGGCGTGTTGCTGACTGCAATGCCTGCGGCTTTGGCTGCGGCAACATCAATATGATTAAAGCCAACACCGAAATTCGCCAGAAGCCGACAGCGCGGCTCTGGGACATCGGCAAATGTCGCCGCGTCAAAGGCATCCCCCAGCGTCGGAACAACAATGTCAAAGTCGCGCAGCGCGCGTCTGCGCTCTTCCTGCGTGAGGGGCGAGGTCTCAGCCCGGATCTCCACTTCAAACTCCGCCCTTGCGCGCGCTTCAACGGCGGCAGTCATGGGGCGGGTGATCCATAGTTTGGGGCGTTTTACGTTGCTCAATGCATCCGCCCCCCAATTGGAACCGGCCCATCCGGACCGATCAGAACAATCTCACCGCTTTCATCCGGCAGTCCAAGGACAAGAACCTCGGACATGAATTTACCAATCTGGCGTGGGGGAAAATTCACAACAGCCATGACCTGTTTTCCCACCAGCTTTTCCGGGCTGTAATGAGCGGTCACCTGCGCCGATGTTTTCTTGACGCCGATCTCTTCGCCAAAATCCACCCACATCTTGATCGCGGGCTTGCGGGCTTCGGGATAATCCTCCGCGCGAATGACCTCACCCACCCGCACATCGACCTTCAGAAAGTCATCAAAGGAAATCTCAGCCACGGGACAACTCCTTGGAGCGCTCTGTCGCGGCCCCGACGGCACGACGCAAAAGCGTCGGGAAACCGTCCGCTTCATTCATCAAGACCTCAAGGGCAGCCTGTGTTGTACCATTGGGGCTGGTCACGTTCACGCGCAGCTGCGAGGGGGGGTCCTCCGCCGCCTCTGCCAAGGCACCAGCCCCTGCAACCGTGGCTTTGGCCAGTTGCATGGCCAGATCGGCAGGCAAACCCTCAGCCTCTCCTGCAGCGGCAAGCGTTTCAATCAGGTGAAAAACGTAAGCCGGCCCTGAGCCGCTGACACCTGTGACGGCATCGATCTGACCTTCGCTTTCCAGCCGGACGGTCTGACCAATTGCCTGCAACAGCGCCTCTGCGCGGTCCAGATCCGCACTGCTGGCTCGTGTGTTTCCGATGATCGCAGTGATCCCGCGACCGATGGCGGCTGGTGTATTGGGCATCGCCCGCACCAACGGTGTCTGTGAGCCCAGCAGATCTTCGAATGTGGCGATGGACGTGCCTGCTGCAACCGAAATGAACAGGGTCGGACCATTCCCAAGCGACTGCATCTGGGGCAGCGCCTCTCCCATCATCTGGGGCTTGACCGCAATCAACACGATGCCGGGCGCTTTGTCTCCCTCGGGCAGAGGGGCGTTGATCTGCACACCGGTCTGGCGCAACCAATCGGACGGATTGGGGTCGATCACCCAGACTGCGCCCGGGGATACTCCCTGATCGAGCCAGCCTGCCAACATGGCTGACCCCATTTTTCCGCAGCCCAGCAACGCAATACCGCGCGATGCGATTTCGGATACCTGCATTTCCCCTCCCCTTCGATAAATCCGGTTTGGGGAGAAGGTTTACGCGCGCCCGTAGGCCTCTGCAATGGCGACCTGCAGTGC
>Ga0160419_100025_pt1 | contig 90375 bp, 92 predicted proteins | sample CelAP2metagpilot_2_FD_108196 | JGI IMG/M metagenome (GOLD analysis project Ga0160419, IMG submission 108196) | Phycosphere-associated microbial communities from Cellana algal ponds in Kailua-Kona, Hawaii, USA - Cellana AP2-4-25 metagenome pilot ...
CCAGAGCCGGTGGCAGTGACGCCCTCGGTCGAGCCGGAGCCGGAACCAGAGCCAGAGCCGGTGGCAGTGACGCCCTCGGTCGAGCCGGAGCCGGAACCAGAGCCAGAGCCGGTGGCAGTGACGTCTACGGTAGAGCCAGATCCGGTGGCAGTGACGCCTACGGTAGAACCAGAGCCAGAGCCAGCGCCGGCAGTGGTATCGCCATCAGTAAAGCTGGAGCTGGAGTTGGTCACGCCTTCAGTGGACTCGGACACATCTCCTGCAAAGGAGGGGGGAGAGGGGATACCAGAAAAGATTAGGGCGCGGAATTTAAGGGGGATTGTGGATGTGGTGGCGCGGCTTCGGCGTTAAGGGGGAGGGAGGGAGGGAGGGAGGGAGGGAGGAAGCTGCAAGGGATGGTCTGCTGATGCACCAATCGAGCGCGGTGCGTTCCATTTTTGCATATCTATTAGGAGACCCAGGGAAGAAGGCACGGAGGAAAGAAGGTGGAGATATGACTTTCGTCGTTGTACATGTACTGAGAAAAGAGGAGGATTGTTCATGGACAATCTGGAGATTTATGAGTGTACGAGAAGGAGAAAACGAAGAGAAAGAAAAAAAGATGGCCCCCCAAAAAAGAGAGAGAGAGAGAAGAGAGAGAGAGAGGAAACAGATTTCTTTATCGGAATAAGGGCACAGCAGCTGCTCTGAAGTTATGTTGATTCTGAAAAGGAGAGCGTCAATCTTCATCCACAACCAATTGTACATTTACATCTAATTGCTCCTCGCAATCTCCCGCAGCTCTCGCAGCATAGCCGAAGAGGTCTCTTTCGGCATCCCATCCACCCATTCTTTTCTCTCTCCGGTGATTCCATCCCTAGCCCCTGCTGCCACAATCGCCTCAAGCACTCTTTGATCTTGTGCCTCGGATACTACCAACCGCTCTACCCATTTCCCCCTTCTTCTGCCCATCCCATCATTTGCCGGGTTTCTCATGCCTTTAGCGTTAGACATGCAGTCAGTCTTGATCTTATCTCCATCTTTCCCCCTCTTGGCAGTTGTATATGTTGCTTCTACTTCTGCTGCCACTGCTGCCAGTGCGCAGCATAAAGCGTATCCACCCCAATTACTGACCGAGGCCGCCAGCAACCACGACGTGCTTGTGCAACACGCAATCTGCCTCGCCTTTGATATGATTGTTGAAGCCAATATTCGGTCCAAAACTTTGCCCATCCCTACTTCATTTCCTCCGTCTCCGATGCCGATGCTGTGCACAGACTCCGGCACTAAATCCAGCAATCGTTCCAGGGGAGCCACCACCTCATCCATTTGTTTTCCGCGCATCGTATAGTAATGCCCATCGCTAGCTCCCGGGCCCGTCCGCTCGATGGCCACCACGAAAGTAATTTCTTGAGCAAGCTGGCAAAGGCGGGCGTCTTCAGTCGGTCCCCACTTTGTTTTGGGTGGAAAGACCTCTACGCGCAGATTGACTGACATGTCCTCGACAGCGGCCACGCCAGCACTAAGCACGGCAGCATTGCTTTCCTCAACCAATAGAATGCAAGGTTTGTTGAGCGCAAGACAAGCTTGGATAATGGCTAATGCGCCTGGTGGGCCATCTGTCTCGGTGGGCGGGATGTGGTCGAGCATGCAGGGGAATCCGGTGAGGATGGCGATGGGGCCTGGGGCATGGTAGAGAGCACTGGCAGCCGTCTCCAGCTCGCCCGCTGGCAGCACCAGGTCAGTCAAGCCTCGTTTACCCTCGTCCCGCTGCACGGCGGCTTCCAGGGTAGCAATTACTGCCGCAGTGCTGGACATGCTCGCATACTTGTGTGCTATGGCTGTGGCTGTGGCTGTGGCTGAAAGACAGTGTACCGGGAAGACAATTACTTAACGACTGCAAGTTCCATGATCAAAGCCATGGCTTCCACGGCTCATCAATGACCTTGATTACGGGGTGTGCTGTGTGCGAAGCCTGTGTTGCGCAGTGTGGTGTGGGATTTTGAGGCATTGTCGCAAGGGGCGGGAGGTTTCTTTTATGAAATCAGATGGGCCCAGGCTCCTTAGGTGTTCCGCCTTCCATCAAGCCCATGTCTCCGTGTGGTTAAGGGGCTTGAAATGGTGCCCTTGATGCCCGTTAATTCATGGGGTGTGGCATGTTAGCGCCTGTGCTCACAAGGTTTGCATGGGTCGACTTCGTGTTAATGGGTGCTTCTTAAGTTTACAACAGACGCCGTTATTCAGGGGAACGACGAAAATCATGCCCTCTCACCACCGACCCACAACTAACAGGACAGCAGCATTAGCATCACCGACAGCACCACCCGCTTCAGGAGGATGGAGGGCAGCAGCGACGCGAGCAACAGCAGCACCAACATCCAGGTACTTCTTTCTTGTTGCCCGACACGTCAAGACCCCCTCTTCTCCACCTTTGGTGCGCTTCCTTCACACATGTGTATTCTAACTTTTCCCGGACACTTGCGCATCCTCGTGCTTGAATTTCCTCCGCATCCCTCCTACCACACGTGTTGCTTACTCTGCTCTCTTCACAACTTCCACAGGTGGCGGTCCGCTGCCGCCCCATTAACAGCGACGAAGAAAAGCGAGGCTTTGTGCCAATCGTCTCCACTGACACGGAGCGACGCCAAATTAAGATCAACTATGGCCAAGGCATGAAGAAAGTGAGCAGGACCTTTACTCTAGACAGGGTCTTTGGTCGCTTCGCAACGCAAGAGGACGTCTACAAGCAGACTGTTGCGCCCATGGTGGACGAGATGCTGGCGGGCTTCTCCTGCACAACTTTCTGCTACGGCCAAACTGGCACAGGTATTTTGCAACGAAGATACAGACACGCACGCGCATCAACCACGCTTTCCTTTCCATCCTTTCTCCCACTTCCTTGGCCTCATCCTCCCCTTCTTCCCTTTCCGGCTGTTACTTGTCAGGCAAAACACACACTATGGAAGGCGAGCTGAGCAACATCAAGAACTATGGCCTCCTCCCGCGAGCGATCATTTCAATATTTGAGAAGCTCGATGCCAGCGATGCCGACTACACTGTACGCGCCTCCTATCTTGAAATTTATCAAGAGAACTTGGAAGACCTGCTCGCGGCACCGGCGTCGGTAGCAGCACCGGCCAGCAGCAGCAGCAGCAGCAGCAGTGCGGCCGCGGGTGGCAAGGGAAAAGGGTTGCGATTGATGGAGGATGTCAAAAAGGGAGTGGTCGTGTTGGGATTGGAAGAGGTGAATTGCACGACTGCGGAAGCTACGATTGCATTATTGCAGAAGGGGGTGAACAATCGACAAACAGCCGCCACATTATGCAATAAGAATTCATCTCGTAGCCACGGCGTGTTTACGCTCAAGGTTGTGGTCAAGCAGACAAACGCGGCTGGCGAGGAAGAGATAAGGGCAGGGCAGTTGAACCTGGTGGATCTGGCCGGGTCTGAGTGCATCGGACGCAGCGGGGCAAAAAATGAACGGGCGCGCGAGGCAGGGAATATTAACCAATCTCTCTTGACTTTGGGTCGGTGTATCACGGCGCTGACGGAGGGGCATCCTCATATCCCTTATCGTGACTCAAAATTGACACGGTTGCTGCAAGAGTCATTAGGGGGGCGGGCCAAGACGTGCATCATAGCCACTCTTTCGCCCGTTGCAAGCAATGTGGAAGAAACCTTATCGACCCTCGAATATGCACTTAAAGCCAAATCGATCAAAAACAAGCCCGAGCTCAACGCCCGCTCCACCAGCCGCACCCTCATCAAGGAATACAACTCGGAGATTGAATCGCTTAAGTCCATGCTCATGGCCACGAGGGAGAAAAACGGAGTCTATCTGGCCCCTGCCGATTATGACCACCTCCAGGCCCAGCTCCAATCACAAGGGGAGCAGATCAAGGAATCTGAGCAGGCCCTGCGGCAGCGCGAGGAAGAGTTGGAGGAAGCAGTTGGGGTGCGCAGCGAGCTGCAGAATCAGGTGGAGGAAGCCACGGAGGCATTGCAGGCAAGTAAGGAGGCCTTGTCGGGGAGTCGTAGGGAGGTGCAGCGTTTGGGAAGAGAGCTACAGGAGACCAAAAGTCAATTGATAGGGACACGGGCGGTGGTGGCAGAGCAGGTGCGGACAGAGGAGGCGTTGCGTGGACAGGCAACGATGTTGTTGCAATCGTTAGGGGAGGCGAGGAATGATGTGGTGGGGTTGGTAGCCAAGGTGGGGAGGACAACAGAGGAGCTCCAACTGCGCAGCGAGCGGGCGATGGCCTTGGTGACAGATTGTGAGCGGTTGCTTGGTGAAGCGCAGGAGGGCGTGGTAGGGATGGGTAAGATGGGCTCGGTGGCGGCTGAGGCGTTGGAAGGCGCGGTGCGGGCGTTTGTGGAGAAGGAAGTGAAGGAGATGGGACAGGCCTTGCAAAGTCTAGGGGGGGAGGTGGACTTGCTGGTGAAAGATGGGGGGGAGGCGGCGGGGAGGGTAGGAAGGGAGATGTGCGCACGGTTAAGCAAGGAGATTGTAGAAATGTTGGTGCAAGAGTCGCGGGTGCAGTCTCAGGCGATGCTTCAACGGGCACATGACTATCGACAGGCGGCTGAGGTGGGGTCTAGGGAAGTTCGAGGGGTATTTGATAAGATGGCGGATAGGGTGGACCAGGCATTGAAGTCAATGTTGAAGCATTTGGATGATGGAAAACTACAGATCCAGGAGGTGGTAGCGCAGCATGCAAGTGCAGCTGAGGGACTGCAGGGGCAGCTGAGTAAGTTTGCCGAGACGTGGAAGAACGACATGGAGTACGACGCTCAGAGCCGGGCCACGCACGTGCACGGGCAGAACGAGATGGTGAAGGCGCTTTCGAAGGCTCTGCTGAAGACCGTTGAAGGCCAGCTTGATGAGATGATGAAGGAATGTTCGAAATATGGTTGCGACTACCTGCAGGACATGGAAAATATGGCGATGTGTCGGCAGGCGAACGTGGAGAAGTTTGCAGGGACGGCTCAAACATCTCTACGAACGATGAACGGGGGCATTGCGGAGAATTTGGGCAACACTTTGACTTCCCATCTGGACCCGACCCTCGCTCTCACTCACGGACTGCAGAGCCAATTGGAAGAAACGGACAAACCAGCCACCGCCGCAGCCGTTGCCAAGGTTGATGCGGAAGCCAAGAGCCTGATCATGGGCTTGGAAGCAGCTACGGCTGCAGCAGACGTCAAGATGCAAGAGACGCTCCAATCGGGGGCGGCGGTCATCAAAAGCATCGAGGCCGAGACAAGGAAAGTCGAAGAACTGCTGCAAAGCAAGGGCAAAGGGGTTTCCAACGCCATGGGCGCAGCGGCACAAGCGGCCTCAGCGCGGTTGACTGGTCAAGCACAGGATTTCAACGTCTTGCTCCAGTCTAGCCTTGCTGAGCCACTTGCTGCGGGAGTTTCCACGGTTGTTGCGCAGGTACAGGAGTCTGAGGCGCTGATAAGCACGTATGGTACTGCTGCTGGACAGGTCACGGCGCCTACCACGATAACGCCCACGAAGCGCGAATATCTGGTCCCGGGGGCTTTGAGTGCGACAAGGCCGCATGCGGAGATCATGGCTCAGGTGGCGGCGCATGATTTTGGGGTGGAGAATGTGCAGGTGACGAAGCACAGGCAGGTGCAAGAGCCCGCGCAGGAGGAGGAGTCACAGCAAGAGCAGCAAGAGGTGGATTCTCCGGTACCTATGGCCATCAGCTCAAGCAGCAATACGACGGAAAAACGGGCCCTCCAGGCCGATGATAAAGAAGCAGCAGCAGCAGCAGCAGAAGCTGTAGTACCAGCATCGGCAGGTACAGCGATGAACGAAGTGTCTCCGAGCAAGAAAAGGCGACTCTCCGCGGGGGAGGAAAATCAGCCACCCGTGGTAGAGGAGATCAAGGTGGAGGAGTCCACCACCAAGCTGCCGCTGCAGCCACCGTCGTCGTTTACCTTTAAGGCCTTGGAGGAGACAGCTGTACCTACGGCCCCTGTCCCGGTACGCATTAAGACGAGCCGCATCCCACGACCTGTTAAGCCGCTGGGTGCCAACAAGGGGGCGCGCTGAGCTGAGGGAGGAAGAAAGAGGAGGAGGAGGAGGAGGAGGAGGAGGAGGAAGTGGACAGAGAAAAAGGAAGACGATGTGTGTGGTAATGAAAGATGTGTTTGTGAGCTTAACCTTTTCCGCGACGAAAAAAGAGAAGACTGTGTCCTGAGAGAGAGCCGTTAAGAAATGCAAATGACGTGGATGACGAGAAAATGGGAGAAAGATAAAATTTACGAGAGCGAAAATGATTGTGACTGACTGTCTTCGTGTGCACAAAGGACAACCAAAAGAGGCCAGCAGGTATATAATAAGAAAGACATTAGAAAGTGTACAATGTGATTACTGTCTAATTCTTTTGTTTACACGTTCATTTCCTGTTCAATAAATCCAGGCACCTTTTTCCTTGACACAAGCAGCACAAGGTGTGGGCGTGGCCTGTCCATGTTACACTCTTCACAAAGACTGTTCATTCCCGACCTCCTTTCCAGCGCAAACAAACTCAAACGTTTCAATCTACATACTACCACTTCCACTACTATACGACTCACATCCACGATCTCTGTTTGCTTCCTCTAAATCTCTTCCGCCGTCTCATCCAACCGCAACAAATACTCAATCGCCCCTTCCAACGATGCCAAGCAATACCCCGCCTCCGACATCATCCGACTCGGATCAACCAAGCCTCCCAACAGATTCTTCAGGCTCAACAACCGCGAGATCCCACACTGGCTCACCACATAAATAAACACCGGGAGGAACATATCCGCCCCCAAATGCAACCCTGCCACTTCCCCATGCTCCCTTCGGTAACATGCATGTACCTCCCGAACCGCCGCCACCAGTGTGTCCAGCTTATCCGACGGCAAGGTCGTCACCTCCCCACTCAAGCGGCGGAGGTGCTCCGTCGCTGTCTCCCACGACGAAATTGAAATATTCTCTACAGGGATACCAAAAAATGATTGAGGCCGTGATTTGAAAAGGGCGCATTTCCGGGCCAACTGCTTCTCTTGCGCCATGTCCGTCTCGAGCATCACCCTGTCATACAGCCGCAAACGCAGGGGCAAAAACGTCTCGGCTTCCAACACCCTTCTCACAGCCGATAAACACAACCGATCCACCTCCGTCTCGTCAATCTCTCCACTGCCACTAGCCAACGTGGGCGAAGCCAGATTTATTCTGACCAAACCTCTCAACGCATCACCATGCGGGGCTTCATTAAGTATCTCCCTTGAAACGCTCCCAAGAAAAAGAGAATAAGCCTTCAACAGGTCTGTCTTCTGCACATCACATTTATTCGCCTCCTCCACAAACGCATCCAACTTCCCTTGCCAATTCATCCCTTTTTCTCCTCTTCCACCACCCCTGCGCAAAATCTCGACAGTCTGCAGTTGGACCTGAAGCCCTAAGTGCCTCCTCGGATTCCCCCTTGCTGCCGAATGCATTATCTTCTCCAACTCATCCACCCTCTCCGTCGCCCCCACAAAATCTTGCAATGTCTTGGCCACTTCAAATGCACCCTCAAGTGGAGATATCACCACCTCTGCTCTCCTATCTCCTCCTGCTCCTGAGGACGAGGAAGAGGAGGACGACGCAACCCCAGAGGACATCACATCCATCACCTCGGCCAACCGCCTCAAATATTTCTCAAGTTTCGCCTGCTTCTCCACACTCGGTGGTCTCGTCTCGTTCTTGTGTCTTTTCAAGGGAAAGGCCGCTCCTTCCGTCCAAAAGCTCTCAGGTCTCAACATAGAAACCACCTCATGTAATGCCAAGAACTCCAGCGGCCCCTTTCTAACCCTCCACTCCTGCCCACTTTCCACGTCCAAAACCCACACAACAATCCCATACGTCTCAATCTCACTGCTAGTCCCGTTTTTCCTTCGAGCTTCATGGTTGCTACCTTTATCACTCTTCTTGTTATCGTTGTTTCTGCTGCTATTCCGTCTGAGCCAGCCAACGGGCATGACACCGACAGAAGCGCTACGGTTGCGCTTCGACGTCGTCATCCCGCTACAGCTACTGCTGCTGCTGCTGCCGCTGCTGCTGCTGTTACTACTGCTGCTGCTAGCAGCAGCACCAAACAACACCATGGAGGGAGGAGGAGGAGAGGGAGGGCGGGCTGCAACGGGCTCGACGCCTAAAACACGAATCAGCAACGCTTTCCTCAAACCGGTGATATCTAATCCTAACCGCCTTGCAGACTGGATGAGCAATAACCCCGCCCGATCAATCTCCTCTTCTTCGGCCGCAGCTGAGGGAGTGGCAACACCAAGAGCACCAGAGTCGACGTTCACAGGAGTGTAGGCTCCAGCGGTGCTTCCTCCTCCTCCTCCCCCTCCTCCTCGAAGGGTCGTCCTCTTTCCACTTACACCACTCGCAAATTTGGCACGAATTGAGTCTAGCGTCATAGCACCCCCGGTATTACGGCTGCTGCTGGGCGTAAATGCGAGGCTGGGAAGGGAGAGGCGGCGTTTGGCATGAGGACGTGGAGTGATGGTGGTGGGTGTGAACAACGCAGGAGGATCCACTAGGTGGAGAGGCTGGTCATCAGGCCTTAAAGTACAGGTTGCGCTGGAGGTGGGAGAGGTGCCAGCACCATCGCTGTCGACGGGTGAGCCCTCTTCTTCCCCACTGCTACTTCCAGAGGGGGAGGTCAAAAAGCCGTCTTCGGCGAGGGCGAGCTCGAGCTCCTTTTGACGCAGGGTTGCCGGGCTGACGTCTGTTGGAGTGCCAGGTAATGGTGGGAGCTCTTCCGCGGTCAGGTGGATGCCATCAAGCAGAGAAGAGGAAGCGGAGAGCGGGGCAGAGGAAGAGGAAGCGGGGAAGATGCTCGGTATAGCGACTGCACTTATGCTGTTGTTGTGGCTGCTGCTGCTGCTGGTGATGGTGGTTGTGGTGGTGGAAGTATTAGCAGTGGTGGTGGTTATGTTGCACTTAGTGAGCAGACTTGTCGAAGCCGTTGACGGGAAAGCGGACTCCACAAGCGAATGTTGCAAGGCTGTTATGGAACAAGGTAGCTTGGAATAAGGTGAGTGCATCAACGGTGAAGGAGAAAAAGAAGAAGAGGAGAAGGAGGAGGAGGAGGAAGAGGAGGAAGACGACTCCGGGGTTTCGGCTGTCGAAAGATCCAGTTTGGAAACCAATGGCGTCGCCTCAAACAAAAATTTTGATGGTGCCGACTCTTCTACATTGGCAATACCAGCGAGCCGGACCGGGGAACGCGGATGACAGTGGCTTTCGAACGGGAGGCCTTTCTCGCCCCAAGGCCTCGCGGTCGACGTGAATGGACTCGTCAAGGTGCTGCCTCTTTCTAGCTCCTCCAATGATTGCTGTAGCAAAGGTGAGGAAGGCGTGTGTGGTGGTTGAGGCGCGTTTGCGGAGACCAGACTCTGAAGGGTGGAGGGCTTGGGCTTGGCCCTCTGGGGTTTTGGAGGAGAGCTAGGGCTAGTGGCGCGAGGAGACAGCACGTCCATCGTCACTTCGGCCACACAGACGGGTACAGATGCGGGACACCCAGCTGCATCGCTACCGCTGTGATCGTGTTTGTCGAACCCCATGCTTGGAAAAAGTGCGGAGGGGTCGTATCTGGTTAGCTTGGAAGGACGGCCTGAGTCCTCCGTGGCTCCGTGCTCCCGGTTTGGGCCATTCAAATATCTCGGAGCCGGGACTGTGAAGGGCATTAGGGATGGGACGTCAAGCCTCGTGAACGTAGTAGGTACCTCTGGATTACTCTCTGTGTATCGTGAGGTGGGCACGGAAGGGGACGAGGCGCCTCTAGCATATTGAGGCTGCTTGCGTCATGCGCTTCGCCTGATGGTTATTATTAGAGCATCGCCCAAAAACGAGGGTAGTAATTAGACAGTCAGTCAAACGCATCACCTTTCACATCCTCTCTAAATACAGGGTACACGCCAAGCGACAGCAATAGTAATGTCGTCCTTGTTCAAGACCAATGCTGATAGCAACAAGACCGATGCCATGGCGGCCACCACAAAAGCTCCTACTACCATTGCATTCGAGTCCAAAATGTCGACCAGCACGGCCAGCAACCGCAGCTTTGGCGTCCAGAAGCGCGCTCAGGAATCGCAACCGCTGCCGGAGCAGCAGCAGCAGCAGCAGTCACCGCAAGCACCGCAGCCGAAGCAGGGTCATCCTCAGGGAGGAGAGGACGTCTCCGGATTTGTCCGCTCCCTCCTCGACGAGATGCAGGGGCGCTTTGAAGCCATGCACAAACAAATGGTCTCCAAGATCGATTCTGTCGGGTCCAAGGTGGATGCGTTGGACGCGGAAATCACGGAGCTTATGCGTGAAGCCGGTGTTTGTGATGTGAAAAGCGAACAGGAGCAGGATAGTTGGCAGATGGGGCAGGCAGGGGCGGGATATGAACCTGAGCCCACGAAAGTGGGAAAGGCCCCGGCTGGCATGCTTGGACAGGAAACGACGAGCGAGTAGAAAGGGAGGAAAATGATCTGGGCATAGGAAGTGATGTGGATAGATGACGGGGATTTTTTTAAGAGATAGAGACAAGACGAGTAAAGTAAAAATACTTCAAAATCAAACAATTGAGGAATCGCTGCCAAACGCAACCTAATCCTGTTATTTTTACCTCTGTGTTGCACATTCCCCTTTTTCTCCAACCGCAACACACCTCTCAATCCTTCTCTCACTAACACACACACACACACACACAAACACTCACTGATCCTTCCACAACCTTCTTACAGCTCGTCCGGCACATCACTCAATAAGGCAAGAAATTCTTCAAAGTAGGCCGCGCCTTTCTTCTGCGCTTCAATGAACCCCTGGAAATCTTTGCCCTTGGCAGGCTTGTCCATGTCCAGTGTCAAACGTTGGAACTCCTTGGCGATGGCTGTACCCTTATCCTGTTTTAATTGGGTTGGGACGGGACAAGAGGAAGACGATAAAGAGGGGTGAGAGGGGGCGAGTTCATGAGTCACGGAGCAGGACTTGATTCCCTTGCTACGAATGTACGCGGCTGAAACAATCAAGAAACTTGGCTAACGGCTGGTGCAAGCATACATCTCATCCATCCACTTTTCCGTGGAGTCACCCTCCTTCCATCCTTCGCCTTCTTCATGACCTACCCGCTTTTCTCCGTTCGAGTCGCGGACCACCCGGCGCATGTCCTCGCCCACCATGTACGAATTGCTGGGTGTGGGAGGGGGTTAGATGAGCAGTGACGGTTTTATCGATACTCATAAAGAAGGAGGGACGGACATTCTGGTGCCTCGGCTGGACGAGCGCCCAACGGCGCGCGTGAGGGGTTTCTAGTCTTCCTCCTTCCAGCTCGGCCCCTCATTACTTTCCCTACCATTTTTCCGCTAGCAGTAAGTTTTGGGAACCAAACACCCTCTTCCCCCAATCCCTCTTTGAACGCACCGCAAGAAGATTTGCGTGTTCACCCACTCAGCATCCGCCAGCTTCCCCTCTCGGTCCGCAATGGTCTTGCCCACCTTAGCCCACTCCCGTTGGCCCCGAAGCACGCGCTGAAAAGCCTCTGTCACAGCAGGGAGACCACCTAAAACGATGCACAAGTTTCATTTTCGTGTGTGAATGAAAGTGGTCGGGCGATACCTGTATGTGTGCTTTACTCCATCCATACATTCTGCTACAGCGCTGCACATAATTCTTTCCCCATCCATAAACGTACCCTCCCCCACTGCTGCCTGCGCCTGTTGCGGCGTCCCCATGAGATTAGCCCTGCCTAGCATGAGTGCCGACAAACCCAGCACCTGGCCCACCGAGTTTTGCAGGAGGTCGCGACGCTCCAAGCTCGTGCTGCTGTCCTGCTCCCGCCCGGCGCTCATTCTGGTACCATGGGGAGTGGCCGAAGGCAGAAAAAACGCACCTGCCATCGCCATCAGGGACAAAAATAGGACGATGCCGCACTTGTGAATCATGGTTGGGTCTGTGCAGTGTGCAGAAAGGGCTGTGGGGTGAGGCTCCAGAGCAACTAGGGTTGAGGCAGGACTTGCTTGGGAATGGAGGGCACGTGGTCGCGACCAAATCGATGCCTGTGGCCAGCAAAATAGAATAGGAGGGATTTTCAATGCATGCCTGGATCTGTGAGCTCGGGCAGTTGAGGAGCGTGAAAATGCAGTATGAAGGTCACAATGGGGTTGGACATGGCAACGGCATCATGACAATGATGACGCCCAGGAAGGAAGACCCGGACTCCTGAACAACTTGCGGCCCCATTTTTACAACAAACCCACCAAGCACACACAGGCAGGCTTGAAATTCCTCTCTTCATCCCACGGAAATGATGAGCCGGTTTGCGTCCTTCTTTGGGCGCGCCGCCGAGGACGAAGACGAGGAAGCCAACGCCTCTGCCCTAGCTCCCACGCCTGCAACTGTCCCGCACCAGTCCACTCGCCATTCCTCCCGTCAGCCTGCCTCGTCCCCGCCAAAGCAGTCGTCCTCTACATCCGCCTCCAACAGCACTAACCGGCCTCGCTCGGGGAGCAGCAGCAGCAGCGGGAGCGGGGGCAACTCGAGACACAAAGGTGGGAAGCGAAAAGCCAGCACGGTCAAGGCGCAAGCTGCGGCCATGGGCGTGACACTGGGCGTTTCGCCTCGCTCGGCCGCTGCTTTGAATAAGTTGCAGCGTTATAATCAGGAGTTGGAGGCCCTTGAGAATGAAGTGGCAGACATGGAGGCAGCGTTACAAGACTATCCCCGCACGCCCCGATCCCGGCTGTTGGAAGCTAAGGATCAGATTGCCCAGATGAATGGGAGTTTGGAGAAGCTCCAGTACAGTGGCGTCGATTCTATTATAACAGCTGAATTGGAGAGTGGGAAGGAACGGGCGAAGGAGAAGCGGAAGTCGTTGAACCAACGGTGTGATGCTTTAAGGGAGCGGATTTTGCAGGATTCGAAGGATTTGCAGAAGATGCTGGCGGCTGGGGGTGGGAGGTAGTAAAGGAAAAGTATAACAGGGAGTACGGGGAGAAGGGATGAAAGTTTAGGATGTAACCTAGTGTTTGGGAAAATCTGTGTACGGTGAAGGAAGCTAAGGGAATCATGTTCGTGGCAAGGGGAAAATGAAGAAGGACAACCTTCTTTTACTTTGTTTGTTCTTTTTATTCATCTACTTTCGTTCATCTTCAACCGCATTCCTTCTCCTCCTATCCTTTCCCCCCCTCCTTCCTTCTTCATCCCCATTCAATAATCGTCGTAATACACCCATTCACACGTCAGCCCATGCGCAGGCGCCGCCCGGATTGGACTCCTCCCAGGCGGATACAGTGGACCGTCCAACGCTCTCCTCAACTCATCCGCCTCCATGTCCCCTCTTGCGACCGACCATAGCCCCCCCATCATGTTCCTTACCATTCTCTGCAGAGCACCGTCCAGACGGACATCCAACCTATACTCACCCTCTCTTTCCTTCACCAGCTGTACGGAGGCCACGTACCGCTTCGTCGTGAATTCCTCTCCCTTCTTGCTCATCCTTCGTTTGTGTAAAAGACGATTGGCAAAATTCTGGTAGTCATGCGTGCCTTCAAAAATGCTTGCCATCTTCGCAAGCTTGTCCAAATCTAATTCCTCCCCTCGAGGCACTGTCACCCGTGTCCGTCGCTGGAAAGGATCTGCGACTGAACGAGTCGAGAAACGGTACGTGTAGAGCTTGCCACAACTATTGTACATCGCATGCCAGTCGCCTTGGGCGGCCAAATTGTTCTCACGGGGAGGAGGAGCATGAGAGATATTCCATACGCGAATGTCTGGAGGGAGGCGAGCATTCAGCCCTGCTTCAAATTCCCCGAGATTTTGCTCCGTCACAGCAACGGTGGGATAATCAAAATGGATGACTTGTCCCCGGGCGTGCACGCCTGCGTCGGTCCTCCCTGCGGCAACAGCACGGATGCAAACTTTGTCTAGTAGAGAGGAAGCAGGGCTGGTGGCGAGTGAGGCATTGAGGGAGCGTTCCACCTCGAGCTGGACTGTCCGGCTTTTGACTTGGTACTGCCAGCCATTAAAATGCGTCCCCTCGTAGGCAAGCCGAGCCACAAAACGGGTCATAGGGACGGTGGGGTGCTTCCACCAGGGCCTAGGTGTATAGTCCGTACTGAGAGAGGTCGACATGCGAGGGCTGATCTCCTGCCAAGCGTCTACTCTTACAATACTTGCGAGCAGGAGCAGGCAAAAGCTTAGCTCCTGACTCCATCGGGATGACCACTTCTTTACTTCAGTCGTCATGACATTGGAGGTCGTCTTCGTGTGAGTCTTACCGGCGAGGTCGTGATGGTCTCATTGACGTGGCATTTGGCTTCTATTGGAGGGAGGTTATAGACACGAGCAAACCAACATGCCCTTCGTGTGTTTTCGGGACGAGACGATGCACCATGGCCGTGCTGTGATGGGAATAGTGGTTGGTGGGAGAACCAAAAACATGAGTGACGAGAGACGGGAAGAATCGAAAACCCTCCCCCTTGCCACGTACACGCACTGAAACAATGACGACCACCCAATACCACTCAAGACAGGCGCACATTTGAGCAATGAAGCCGCTTCTGCTGCTCGCTATGAGCTCCATCTTTCTTATTGCTCGCCTGCACACCTCTGCCGCCTTTGGAGTTCAACTCCACCGCCGACTTTCGACAGTGCGCATGGCTACAGCTTCCCACGGCATCTACATCGTCACTGGGTCGACAGATGGTATCGGCAAGCACACAGCCACCAACCTGGCCTCTCGAGGAGCCCAAGCCAAAGTTTTCGTCCACGGACGTAACCCGGCACGGGTTACCAAGACGGTAGAGGAACTAAGGCAGCGCAACCCTGATGGGATCGACAGCGTGGTAGGCGACTTGGGTTCCTTCGCAGACATCAGGCGTGTAGCTGCCGAGCTACGGGCCAAAATCGAGGCCTTGTCGGGCGATGCACCTATCACACTCATCAATAATGCAGGGGTATTCGAGCAGAAGCGCAAGGCTTCGGTGGAGGGGCTTGAAATGACTTTCGCCATCAACGTTGCTGCCCCCTTTCTACTGACGGGGTTGCTGCTCCCTCTATTGCAAAAGCGAAAGCACAGCCGGATCATCAACATTTCCTCCATTTCTCAAGGTGGTAGTATACCATGGGAGGACCTACAATTGTCATTACCAGGAGCATTCAGTGATCATAGGAGCTATTCGCTGAGCAAACTATTGATGGCCATGGTAAGTATGGAGCAAAGCGATCGCTTTGGTTCCTCTGAATTAGCTATTGTATGCTGTGACCCCGGCACTGTCAACACCAAAATGCTCGAAGCCGGATGGGGCATGTATGGCATTGATGTGTCCGCTGCGAATGATGAAACGTATCTGGCGACAGACCAGAAGGTTGGTGAGATGAATGGTTGTTATTTTGTAAGTAAGACGCCGCGGAGGGCAAATTCTGAAGCATATGATGGGGAGGCAAGGAGGAAATTGTGGTCGTATTTGGAGGAGAAGACAGGATTTATTTACTAGAGAGGACAGAGGAGGGAGGTTTGAGATAAACATTTAAATAGCTGGAAATGCCACACGACAACACAAGTAACAAAGTAAGAAACAATGAGAAAGAATCTATTGAACGGTTCAAGCAAGGTTTCTCTTCACGTCTCCAATTCTTTTAACTTACATTGGCTCGTTATGGCTATGGATACATGCATCTAATCGTTGTACTACTGCGTCTATGCCTACCTGCTTCTGATATTTGTGTGGATCCAGTCACACATTATTACCGTTGCTCTCTCTCCTTCTTCCCTGTACAATCTTTTTCTTTCCTCCAGACCGGCATCATATCAGCTTCTTGAGTGTACTGAAACCTTTACTCGCTCAACACCACTTCCTCGCCCTATGGCACAAAGGTACCCGCCTGCCTCATCCGACTAAAAATTGAGTAAATTCTCCGTCACCTTGCTCCTGCCATAGCTCTTTCCATCCACAGCACCCGCAGAAGTACCACCCATGTCTCCTCCTCCCCCTCCTCCTCCTCCTCCTCCTCCTTCTCCTCCTCCTCCTCTACCTTGACCACTACTACCACTTCCACCCCGCCCCCCTTGCCGTGCACCACCATCAAGACCCCCCTCCTCATTACTCCGTTTCGGCAACGCCCGTAAAGGCGAAGGTTTCGGGGTCAGAATCGACGAACCAGCCACACGACGACTGCTTCCCCTGCCATCTATCGTGCCTACCGATCCAGAATAGCTTGCCCGCAACTGTGATGACGCTCCACCTCCGAACACACCTCCTCCTCCTCCTCCTCCTCCTCCTCCTCCTCCTCCACTACCACCACCCGCCAGCTTAGCCGCCAAAATCTGCGCTGCAGGCGTCAACGAGCCCAACCCTCGTTTCTTGCTGCTGCTGCTGCTACTGCTACTTCTACTACTACTGCTGCTGCTGGTGGTGGTAAGGAACGAGCTTCTGCTCATTCCACCTCTTCTTCCTCCCGACGACGACGCATATACACTATCAGCGCCGTTACCCATCCCACCACCACCCTCCCTCCGTCCCTCCCTCATCTTCCCCCCTCTCGTCCTCGCCTTGGCCTCCAACTCCCCCGCCACCTTCTCCCGAAACGTCGGACCCTGGATCTCAAATCTTTTCCTTTCCCCCTCCCTCCCTCCTCCTCCTTCCCCACCACCACCACCATAATCAAACGGCTCACTGACCCTCAGGGGCGTGCTTTCAATCTCTCCCCACGTCATAATCGGGACATCTCCACCCACCCCCGGGACCAGTAGAGGAGTCATGGGCACAAAACCTTCTGTAGCCCGGGCTTGAGCACCTTGTGTACTGGTTGAGAATGAAGTTTCGGAAGACAATGTACTCAGTTCCGAGGCGAGTCGCTCTAGAGGCGAAGCACGTCCTGCAGGCCCTCCAGTTCTCCCGCCTTTCCATTCCAGGGGCTTGGAGGCGGAGAAACGCGTGTTGCTGTGCACGAGTATTTTGGGGGCTTTGCCCTCGTGGCCCACCCGAGAATTATTTCCGGCTACTCCTGCTCCTGCCGTTAACATCCTCGTTCCCTCTCTCTCATCCTGCTTGAGAAGCAGCAATTGTGGCTGTGTCGCGGCATTGGCGCCCCTCAGGTGCACCTTCGCATTCTCCTCTAAACTCCCGGGGTAAAAAATGAAATTATTCTGAGGACGGCTTGGCCATGTCTCCGGGGCGTTGGGCCTGTCATCTCCCAATCGTGGCTTGGCATTGGCAGCTGCGACGTGCTTTCGATGTTGTTCCTCGGTCATCATTTCTCCACTCGGCAGGAGATACAGTTTTTCTTTCCCTGCTTCCAGTTCGGGATGAGAATAAATCCACCAGTATTTGCGACGGTGGGCTTCGCGCATTCGTTCCGCGAGCAAGTCGAATGCCGCGTCGTCTTCGCTTTGGAACTGAGCGAGGAATTGGTCCAGGGACAGGGGTAAGGGCGAGGGGGAGGACTCGCCGCTGTTACTGGCAGGTACAGAGGTATCAGACCTGGGAATATTAAATCGCTGACCATTTCTAGTCACTGGAGTGGACGCTGCCGATGAAAAGGAGGAGGAGTCTCCTCCCTCAAGGCCACCATCACCACCATCAGCAGCGAAGGTGTCACGTCGCATCTCCGATTGTACCACCCGCCGCACCTCTGTCAAACTCCGCAAGCGACGGGCCTCCAATGCCTCCAGCCATTTTATCTGACGGTGCAACCGCGGCAGCCCTGGAAAGAAATCGCGCTCGATAATTTCGCCCATAGCATCCACAAACGTGTCCTCGTCCAAGACTTGCGGCTGGGTCTTGCGTCTGGTGCGGGATGGTGGGACAGCCGGCGGAAGCATCAAGGCATGCTTCTCCTTTTTCCCCTTGTCATTGCGGGAAGGCATGATGTGGTCCGCGCATGGATCCTCCATGCGCCGCAAGGGACTAGGCGTAGGCAGGCCGCGTTTGTACGCCTGGGCGAGGGCCCTTGATCCTACGGGGGAAGGAGCTGGCGGAAGATGGTCATCCTTGCTGCCATTCCCCCCAGCCCCGTGCCCCCCCCGTGGCACCATCGACATGGTGTCCTCCTGTGCGATGGGTGTGGTGTATGGTTGGGAGGGTCAGAAGGTATGTATTGCGGATGCAGTGTCGCCCGTTTTGCGGGGGCAGCGATCATGACGACTGATTATGTGACGAAAGCGACCCTTTGCTACGCGTTGGTTGTCTATTTATTACTTTACTCAAGCAGAAACACTCACACCCCTTCCAAATACCACGTCCACTACCATCAGAGGCATATTCTGCTTGCCGTGGACAGCCGTCCCCTTCTCAGCTGTAGCGGGCAACACAAGGCGTCGACGCAAATATGGGCAGGATCGGTGTGCCTGCTTTGCACTAGCAAGTCCCTTTGGAAGCCCGAGGCGCAAGCATTGCTGCCGGCCACACGTCTGTGCTGCGTCAATACGTCGTGGACCAGGTCTCCCAAAACCACACGCCGGCCAACTGATCCCGACTCACAAGTCCGCGGGACACGCTGCCCTCGACCCCAAGTCCTCGTTTGAATCTCTCCTGATTCCCAACTTTCCCTACGGTGTTCCCAAAAGATGGTCCTGGTCGCCTCTCTCCTCTACCTCGCCCGTGCACGCATCGCCCTCTCTACAATCTTCGCCTTGACGTACCTGCTCTTCCCCCGCTTCGCTTCCTGGCAGATCGATTCCTTGCGCTACGCAAGCATGAGCATCTCGCCCTTGGACTGGGCTATATCTCTAGAAATGGACGTGGGGGTCTCTGTGTTCAATCCTAACCATGTTCCCGCCCGGTTGCACAATGCTACCCTGGATATATATCGCGTTCGGCCTACTTACATCAGTGGCATGCACCAAGCCCCCACGTACGGCAGAAAATTTGGCGTGGCCACCGCTTCGGCACATGATATCCCGCGACGAGATTCCTTTCCATTGGACAGTCATATCTCCATTGTGCGCCTTCCTTTTTCAGTAGCCTGCTCTTTTCTCCGGGAGATGGCCACGAACGAAGGATTAATCAAAGTGAGGGGTGTAGGACAGGCATTGGTCTCAGCAGCAGCGCAAGATGTGACAGTGTTTGTCGACTGCTTGCAGCATGTTAAACCCTTTCCACACCCGGGCAGAATAGTGCACACGGCGTGTACTTACACTATTGCGAATGGTGGGGGTGCGAATGGCGCGCTGTTGGATTTGCTTCAGTTGCAGTTGGGACCAGGGTGGGGGAAGACGAGGAGGGGGACGAGACATGAGGGGCAGGACCAGCAGCACGTTTTGGGTAGTGGGAGCAACAGTAGTAGTGGGAAAGGAGGGGGGATAGAAGGAGAGATGATGCTCAAGGCGGTGGTGGCCGCGGCACAAGCAAGCGAAGGGCTTTGAGTCAATCATAGAAGTTGTGAATAGCTTTACATTTTGAAACACAGCGAACAACAACTGGGGTTAAGAGGAAGGTGAAAGAGTAGCTGGTGGATATTGGGCACTTTCTGTACAGCGGATAAAAAATTTATAGTAGGCTTGCATGTTCCCTAGAGGGTATCGTTTTCATCGGAAAACGAACTGTAATATTTCGCCCTTTCTTTCTACCATTTTTCATTTATGTCTGCCTGGGTGATTCTTTCTTTTTGATAAGTTTTCATGCCAAGCAGGCGCCGACGACCCATTCGGTCACGGTTTGTTTCAAACCAACGCCAACCATTGTTTCGTCCAAAGCCCTCGCTTTCCCCCGATCCCTCTTTTCCTCCTTCTTCGACTGGTCACTCCACTGACAACAAACTAAGAAAGGGTGCTTAGACGCCCTCAGCCTTGGCCTTGCGTAGGCGGGCCAGGGTCGAGCGGACTTGGACAGCGGCAGCAGTAGAAAGGGAGTAAGCCCCGCCCGCCATGCTCTTGTTGCACGAGCCGCACTTCCAGATGCCCACCACCTCTCGCTTCACGTTGTCCTTCCCGCAGAAAACGCATGTATACTTGGAGTGCTGGGAAACTTCGATCTTCTTGATGATCTTACGGAGGGAGGCACCATAGCGTGTGCCATACTTCCCGCAAATCCCAACCTTCTTCGTGCGCTTGCCCTGTGTTATTTGATTGACGGTTGTGGGTAGTTGGATAAAAGAAGATGAGTGAATGATGTTATAATTAGCTTGTGTCATGATTGAAATCTACTTCAATAAAAGCTGCACCGCGCAAGATGGAAAGCTCGGTAGAAGAACAAGAGACTGAACCAGGAGAGGAGAAATGCTCCCATTTGCCAGGCCGGCCGTCATACGCCTGAGCCTTCCGTTGCCAATGTTGCCACCGAAGCCACAGCTACGACCGCTACGATCGCTGCCACTGTTACGGCTGCTACTGTGCTGGAGCCAGTGCTGCCCCACCACACCTCCATCACCATGTCGTCCGCGTCATTCGCCATCCCACCCACCCACCCACCCACCCCTCCCTCCCTGACTTGAGCCTCTACGCCGTGCCACGTACCATTTTGCCTGACTGAAGTTGATTGCAATATGGTTTATAGCGACGAAGGTATTTAAGATGGGGGCGTGTGGTGTGTGTGGTGTGAGTGAGGGGTCGAAAGTGAGCATGAGCATGATGAGGACCTGTGATGGTTGCCTTGCTTCTTTGTTGGATGATGATGCCTGGGAAGCAGCGGGTTGCGAGCGGAAGCGTCTGACTTCCCGTCCTGCCATCTCCACCAGGCATACGGCACCATAATAATGTGCCTCTTACTAGGCGTAACTTAGAGACTCAAGGAACGGCCCAGGCGTGCCTGTTTGCCCTGCATGTACGGCGCGAGCGATGGATGCCTGGGAGCCGTCCGTTGGGTAAAGAACGGGTGAGGATGAGGGCGAAAAGGAAATACACAATCAACAACATCCATCCTGCTCCATCAAGCCACAAAGACTCGGGTGGTGTAGATGTGCATCTCTCTCGTCCTAATCCGTCGCTTGCTAGTGTGCTTCACCACCACACGCGGAAGGAAGGACTCGAGACCGCCGAAATCCCAGCAGCAGGAGGTGGACCGACTGGAAGTCAACCCCAGAATTACGGCAAAAGTTGTGGGGTTTTCGCTGCAGACTCGCCGCCGCCATCCCGCCCGCTGTCTTGAAATCTTGCGGCTTGTTCAGTTCAACGATAGGCTTGAGGAGGCTTTGACCACTGCAACTGATCCTGGGTGGGTGGACAGCGTATCCACCGTCATCATGAAGCTTATGCGCACCCTTGTCAGATTCAGAAACGCCGCAGAGAAAGAAGTAAAGATTTTGTCCAAGGCCTTGGACTGGCGAGGCGAGGTAGGAGGCCTCGACCAGTAGCAGCAGCAACAACAACAAGCAGCCCCAAAGCATTGCTTCTTTGATTTTGTGGGAAGGGAGGAGGCCAACAATGAGCGATGCTACACACGACCTGCACTGCGATGCTGCAGCTACACCTCGCGTCGACCACCTGAGCTGTATTACTCCAGCCCGTTGGACACCCGACCAATTCATGCTCTTCAACCTCTGACATAGGGTGATGCCCATCTAACCCTATTCCCATCCTCCTTACATATTACAATCACAACGAGTCAGGCGACAAAGCAGTTCCTTGAATGGTGGCAAGGGTAGCGCGGGCATAAAGCACTCTATCCAGCCTGCCAATTCGACTAGCACCATGCCAAGACCAGCCGAATTAGAGGGAAATCAGACCTCAAAAGGTGCCCGCAGGCGGCCACGGGCAGCAACAGCAGTTAGCATCACATCTATCGCCACTCTTTTGTGTTGCCTGCAGCATGTTACACACACCGCCGCTTTTCAATCCCTCCTCCCCCAATCACCACCAATGCCAGCAGCACCACCATGCCACCGCAGCCGACGAAGACCGACCTCCTTCTTATCTTCTCCCCTCTTTTCCTCCATTGCGGGCAGCAGCAGCGATGGAATCGGCTTCGGCATCGATTTTGACGAGCTATTGCGCAGCGGCACCAATAACGGCAGCCCCTTCGGGCCTACCTCCGCGCCAACGACCTGGCGAGAACTGACATCACCTCGCCTTTCTAAGCAGCAGCAGAAGCACCAGCACAAGCACACGCCTTTCCCTACTCCACCATCATCCACCAGGCCTAAGGCTGCTGGTATCCGTTCCCCTGCAGGCCAACAGCAACCACAACATCGCACCACGAAGCCCTCCTCCTCTTCATCCTCCTCTTCCTCCTCCTTCCCCGGCAGATGGCAAGCCACCAAAGACGAATCCCAACACATGCAAGACCGCATCCTCTGTGCCCAATCCGATCCCTCCGAGATGTTGCGCCTTCTGTTCGACAACCCTCTCGCCTGCAACCACGTGAATATCTGCACCGTCCTTCACCGTTGTGGCAAGCTTTCAGGGACTCCTAGTCTTACGCCGGCGGTCGACAATGCCATAACCCAACGCCTCCTCCCGGTCCTCACCCTCGTTCTCCCAGCGTGCAAAGGCCGGCAGCTGTGTAACGTAGCATGGGCGCTCGTCCGCCTGGGCATGCCAGATGAGGAGCTCTTCTCCCGAATAATTAGTCGACTCCAAGCGAACAACGGCGCGTTGCTCGAAGCGTGTAATGCGGGAGAGCTGGCGATGGTTCTATGGGCCATAGCTTCCGCAGGAATGACACTACAGTATGCGTCATTTTTTGAAATGGCTGCAGAACCCATAGCGGCGAAGGCTGTGGGTCTAAGGCCAAGGGAAATCGGTTTGATCACCTGGGCGTATGCGACATGGCTCGGAAATGACATGAAACTGAATGGACAGCAGCTTCAAGGGTTGGGGAATGTTATGCATGGCAGTTTTGTCGAGACTGCTGAAGGGAGGAAAGGAGGGAGGGAGGGGGGGGCGACGGCGACGGGTGCGAGGAAGTGGCTCTTGAAGCCAATGGTGTCCTTGTTGGAGGCAACATTGCACGTCGAGGCCCAATTACAAGCGAAAGACATCGCCATGATTGCGTGGGCATTCGGCAAGATCTCTCCGATGGATTGGAATGCCATAGGTCCGCATGTGGACATGCTTTGTGCCGTCCTTGCTTCCTCAGCGCTGAAATCCATTCGCCGATTCAGTGCCCAGGACCTTGCGGAGCTATCTGTTGGGGTGGTTGCGATGCAATACGATAATGCCAACCTCATGCAACTCGTCGCTTACGAAGCCACGCGGAAACTCCGGTCTTTCTCCCATCGCGAGCTCAGCAATATTATTTGGGCTTATGGAAAGGTTTTCCGTCGTCCCCGGAAGTTTGTGTTGGCGGCAGCAGCGGAGGCACGGGTAAGGCTCCCTCATTTCACCCCCACGGAGCTGGCGAACGTGGCGTGGGCATTGACAGTGTTGGAGGTATATGATGTCGGGCTTTTCAAGGAAGTTTTTGCGAGGGCAGCGGCGGATGAGGGACTGCAGATGCTACAGGAAGGGGATTTGAATCAACTGTATCAAGTATATAGCCTGTTGAGGTTACAGGCACCCGAGGCCGTGAAAGGCATAGGAAGGGAGTTGTTGATGGCCATGGAAGCAGCTTGGGCGACAAGCAAGGAGAAGGAGAAGAGAACTACCAAGCGGCAGGCGGCCGTGGTGAAGGTCTTGGAGAATTTGCAGATCCGTTACGAGGTGGAAGCGGAGCATGACATTGATATCCTCTTACCCGACTATGGGGTTGCCTTGGAAGTGGATGGCCCCGCACACTTTTTGAGAAACACTGGGCATCCGATGGGACATACGATAATCAAACGGCGGCTTTTGGAATTGATGGGGTATAATGTCATCTCGGTGCCACATTTTGAGTTTGACCGGATTCCTTACTGGTCGTCCATGGAACTGAAGAGGTACTTGCAACGGAAGTGTGAGACGGACGAGGTGCTCTATTTCAATGACTTGGACTCATCCAAGCATAAGCCTTATCCGCCTCGGGGTAAGAAGACGCGGTTCGATTGACTAGAATCTCTGAGTGTGGACGAGAATTTAGCAAAGAGGGAGGGGGAAGGGCGCGAGAGTGTTTAAGCGCGTGTAGAAGAAAAACATGCCGTTTTGAGCGTTATGGAAGGCGAGAGCGAACGAGAGCAAATGCGGTGTTTTGTATAAAGAGTCTGTGCGTGGATGAGTTTAAAGTTGGGTCATGTAGACGCAGGGGATAGAAAGGGGGGGGGGGGGGGAAGGAGGTTGGTTGGTTGGCCTTGGGGGGGTCATAGAGCATTTTTTAGAACCCTTTCCCCATAGGAGAGCTTATTAGGTAATCTATGTACATGGCAAGCGCTAGCGCGTCAAGGATCAATGATAAAATCTAGAGGAATGAATCAAACGTGCTACGACACATGCTTCTGTGTCTGTTTTCATAGTTGCTGGCATGTCGGTTACGGCGGGTATGTTCTTCCCTGCTTGCTTGTCAAACTTCCCAACGTCCTGACCACACGTCTCGATGCCCTCATGAGCGTACGGCTGCGTTAATAGCAGATCTAGAGGAGGTTCCCCTTGTTGGTCTACTCACCTGTTCGTCTGGTCTTCTACACCGACATCCACATCAACACCAGCAAGCCATCAATATAGCCGAGCGGCTAGGCAACCACACCATGCCACACGGCGGCCAACGCGGTCGACGACGTGGAGGTGCCCGAAGCTTTTGGGGTGGCCTTGCCAGGGTAGCAGGGGACTATATTGCAGACCAGTTGCCCTTTTATCACCACGAAGGGGGAGCCCACAACCCGCAGCGGCAGCATAACCCACAAGGGGGAAGGGGAGGTTACCCCTCCTACCCACCTTTGCCAGAACAGTTGAAACCAATTCACCAACCCGGTGGTCCTATACCCAACTACGCACCTGTACTTCCTGGGAAAGGTGGTGGGGGCAGCGGCGCAGGGCAAGCATCATCCGCTTTCGAGCGTGCACGACCCGACTGGAAATTCGAGCGCAAGGACGAGGACAGCGAGGAAGAAAAGCAGGAGGGTGAGGAGCTAGCAGCGTTGCATGATGGGGATGATGACGATGATAGTGGAGAAAATAATGGAGCGAATCAAGAGTACATGCCTGCACGCATCAAAGGTGGCGTGCCTCACCCAGGACACGTCGTTCAGTCCGTGGCCATGGCAGCCGCGGAGCCTCCACCAATCACATACAAGCTTCGGTTGCCCCGACGACTGCTGGATTCAGGGGCATTGTCGTTGCTTCAGGCTGAGGCAGTGTTTTATTGCATGCAAATGCATGAAACGAGGCTACCGAATGGAGAGCGGGCGGGCTGGATGCTGGGGGACGGGACCGGCATTGGGAAGGGCAGGATCTTGGCATCAATTATGCTGGAAAATAGCTTGCATGGACGAGATCGGGCAGTGTGGGTGACGGCTTCCCCTTTCTTGGCGACGCAGATTCGCCGGGACGCGCGGGATGTTGGTACGTGTACACATACTCCGGGTAGTGTGGGGTTGTGGGTTGAGAGGAACGGTTGTTCTTATGTTAACTGCCGAACCGTTTTTTTTCGATCTTTGCTTCACATCAAGAGAAGCCAAATGACAAGTCTCATCTTATCTCTTTTCACTCTCCCCTCCGTGTCATCCCCCTCTCCCTTCCTCCCGTTACCCGGGATTCGAAAACAGGCCTCCACACACGCATCTTTGAACTTTCCGACCAAAAGCTTGCCCAAAATCCTGATCTGTCCGGCATGGGTCCGGGGCTGATGATTTGCACTTATCGCACCCTCCTCGGCAAAGAATCTGGGGGACCCGTCACCCGCATCGGTCAGCTCTTAAGCTGGGTGGGCGGGGAGGGATGGGATGGTGTGCTTGCTCTAGACGAGGCCCATAAAGCCAAAAACCTAGTCCAGCAGAGAAAGCGATGGACGGCCGCCCCATCGAGCAAGACTGCAGTTGTTGTCGATGCATTGCAGAAGAGATTGAGGGAGGCAAGGGTAATTTATGCGTCGGCTACGATTGCGACGAATGCGGGGAATATGGAGTCGTTGTCACGTTTGGGGTTGTGGGGGCCAGGAACTGCTTTTGAAACGTCGGGAGCGTTTGCGGTAGCGATGCATAACGCGGGTCTCCCGGGCCTGGAGCTATTGAGTACGAACATGAAATTGCAGGGGAAGTATCTGGCGAGGACGTTGGGGTTTAAGGTAGGTTGTAGCTGTGGTTTGGGTGGGTTAATGGGCAGCCCCTTTTCCACCCCCCTACTTGGAAACACACACTGTCTTTATCGTTTGTTGTTTGGCTCGACATCTGATGCAAACTTCTCTTTTGCATCTCGATTTTAATGCTAGGATTGTGATTTTGAGGTGGTTCGCGCGCCTATGGACCCGGACTTTGCGATTGTGTATGATGCCTGTGCAAGGCAGTGGGATGAATTGCGGAAAGATTTAAAGCTGCTGGTGCCATCAGCGGCACCATCTTTCAGCAGACGAAAGACGAGAGGAAAAAGGAAGACGAGAGGCGAGACAAAGGAGGAGAATTATGCGATGGAGTTTGACGGGTTGGAGGTTGAGGGTAAAGAGGCGGAAGGGGTGGAGGAGGAGAATGACGACGACTTGCTGTCCACGCAGGAGCAGAAAGCAAAGGCGATTCTTTGGTTGACGTACTGGGGGACGCATCAGCGCTTTTTCCGATCTTTGTACGTGGCGGCGAAGATCCCGACGGTTATCAGGTTGGCAAGGGAAGCGATTGAGCAGGGCTATGCCCCTGTGATTGGATTGCAGACAACTGGGGAGAGTCAGATCAAGACGAGGATGTCCGCGGCGGCGGAGCGACGAAGGCGAGGACGTGCAAGAGGGGAGAAAGAGATGGTGGAGGAGGAGGGGGGAGCAGAAGGGCTGAGTATGTGTCGGGGGCAGATGGAGCGGTTTCTAACGGTGCATTTGACTGATGCGTTGGGGCCGGGGGTGAGGGCGATAAGGGCGAGACATTTGGCGTGGTTGGATGGGTTTGGGTCACGATTGCCGGCCAATCCTTTGGATCAATTGATTGAGGGGTTGGGAGGGTCAAACGTCGTGGCGGAGTTGACAGGGAGGCAACTACGGATGGAAAAAGGGAAGTATGAGCAGACGGCTACTTCGCAGAAAACGCACGAGGCGGAGCGGACAGCGTTCCAGCGGGGGTTGAAGCAGGTGGCGGTGATTAGTGAGGCGGCATCGACAGGCATCTCATTGCACAGTGATCGGAGGGAGCCGACAGCGCATAGACGGCGTTGTCACTTTTGCCTGGAGCTGGCGTGGGGAGCAGATCGGGTGATGCAGCAGTTGGGGAGGACACATCGTACGAATGCCCTGACGGGGCCGCTATATAAATTTGTGGTGATGGAGCATGTTGGGGGTGACACCCGATTTATTTCGACTGTGGCGCGACGGTTGCAGTCACTTGGAGCGATCTGTCAGGGGTATGAAGGAGCGGCCAACAAGGCCTTGGATTTGAGGGAGTACAACGTGGAAAGCAAGCATGGACAAGCTGCCTATCGCAAGTTGTGGGAGGTGGAGGATCCGCGTCCCTTGTTTCGACGTGCGGTGGATGTGATGGACAACTCGGATCTGGACAGGGATAGTGAAGTTAAGACATTTTTAAACCGCTGCTTGGCCTTCGAGTTGGTTATACAGCACGTATTGATGGACACCTTCTTCGAGCTCTTTAATAAGGTGGAGAGAGGGAGGGAGGGAAAGGAGGAAGGGAGGGATAGAACTATGTCCAATATCTCTCTGTTTCCCACCCCTCATCCATTACTCTCTCCCTCTCCCACAGGAGGTACACCAAGCCAAATTGGAGGGCACCTACGAGTCACAAGGCATTATCAACATCCGCGGCGAAGCGGTCCAAGTGTGTGGACCCATTGCCAAATATCGCACAAGTGCGCCTTTGTTGCACCACGCTGTTGTTCCGGCGCCAGCACCATCAGCAGCAGCAGTAGCAGCAGGAGCCAGACGAGCGGTCTCACGAGCAACAGTCGGGCCAATTTTTGTGTTGAGTGATGATGATGGGCGTGATGGTGGGGTTGAGCGAGCCGAGCAGGTCGTGACTGCTGAGGCTGAAGGACGGAGGCAGCAGCAAGGTCAGCGACCGCAGCAGCGGTACGACCAACACCTTCATGAGCAGCAACAGCATCAGTCTCCGCTGCGAGAAGAGCCGACGTTGTCCCTCGTGACCCTCACCTTAGATCGCGGGCTGTCTTTCGATACAGCCCTACAGATGCTCCTGCTGGCTGAAGGAGGGGGGGAGGGCCATCGGGGTGGGAATGGCTTCTATCTCCCCCGTGATTCGAAAAGGCCCTATTTGGCATTTGATAGAGGAGGAGGGAGGAGGTTCAAGACCATTTACCCTGATCTGGGAAGGCAAGCTTTCGTGGACAAGTTGCCAGAAGAGCTGGCTCAGGACGCGTTTTTGACCCCGGCAAAGGCACAGGAGCCCTGGACGAGACGGTATGAAGAAGCATTGACAACGTGCTTGCCACATGGACGGAAAGGGTGTGATTGTAATGTGGGGAAGAGGCTGCGTCGGACCTACATGCTTATGTTTGACGTGTGTACACACTGGTCGTTCGTGCAGAAGGTGGTGTCAAGGAAGAGGTTGAGGGTGGTAAGGGCGGCGACGACCTCGGAGCCGCGCAAGCATTTTACGGGGGTGATGCTGACGGAAAAGGCGAAGAGGAGACTGGAGGCGCGGGGGTTGCAGAGGGTAGGGGAGGGAGAGGGGGAGTCAGCGATGGTGGAGGATGCGAGGATTGATGTGGTTGATTTGCTGGAGGAGGATGAAAAAGGAGGGTGGGTAGGAAAGGAGGGGGTCAAGGAGGAGGCCAACATGCAAGAAGATGAGAAAGTTTGTGTACTGGAGAAAGAAAATGGAGGGGGAGAGGGCAGAAGAATTGAGGAGGAGGAGAGGGAAGGGGGGGAGGAGGGGGAGAGTATCATTGATCTACTTAGTGATTCGGATGCAATCTATGAAGAGTGGGAAGATGATTGGGAGGGATGGAATGGAAGTATCAAGAGGGGCAGGGGATTGTTAGATGATGGAGGAGGAGGAGTCGGAGGGAGAGGGGGACGAAGGGTGACGATGAAAATGGCAAGAAGGACGAGCAATGAATATTATGATGAGGAACGGGCGAAGTTGCTAAAAAGGGAAGAAGGAGAAGTAACAGCAGTAGAACAAGGAGGAGGAGGAGGAGGAGGAGGAGGGGAGGAAGATCTGGATGATTTGCTGGATATGGGAGGGACGGCCGAGTTGAAGGGTGGAGGTGCCTCTCCCTCATCTGCTGCTTCGTCGACTTTGCCTGCTGAAGTGAAAGAAGAGGGAGGAGGGAGGAAGGAAGAGGGTGTGAAGAAGCCGCGTCGTCGCAAGATCTCTGAGGATGGCGGGTCTGGAGGGATTGAGGAAGAGGTGGTGGGAAAAGGCGACACAAATGTCGAGATTCAACCGTCTTGGGGTTGCAAGGAGATGATCAGAATAGATGATTCCAACGAGGAGGAGGAGGTGGAGGAGAAGGACGGAGTGAAGGATGAGAGAAAAAAGAGGGAGTCTGTGAAAGGGTCCGATAATGTGATTGCAAAATGTGATAAAGGAGGAGGGGGAAGGAGAGGAGAAGTTGGAGGAGGGAAGACAGTGAAACACGAAGGGGTTGGCGAGGGAGAAGGAGGGGAGGGCGGGGAGGATAGTGACTTAGTTTTGGACATGCTGGATATGCTGGAAGAGCTTAAAGACGAAGATATCATTTCGAAGAAGGAAGCGAAAGATCTTCGGTCGAGGGCGGTGAAGAAGGAAACGTTGATGGTGGAGGCGTTTTGGAAGGCACAGGCGTGTAGTTCTTTATTTACTGGGGGGCAAATATTCCGAAAGATCGCGTTGGGCTTATAAGCACAGTATTCTTCAAAAAGACCTACGAAGGGGTATCGAACAAAGTAATCAGGACCGTTCTTACGTGGGGGTGCAGGAGCAAGTCACCAAAGCATCAAGGGTGCTAAACCAATAAGGTCAAGAAAGAGGGTAGGGGGGGAGGAAGAACGAAATATGGAAGAGAGATGGTAGGGTGGAAACCTCTGAGCAAACGAAGGGAAGAAGAGGGAAGGAATTGATATGCATGTATGTAAAGTGATTAAAGAAGTTTATACGGGTGTACGTGTACATGATGGTATTGATAGAGACAATCATTTAAAGTGAACAAACGAGCGAGGGGTGGAGAGTTTGAAGCGCGTATGCCAGTAAAGGGCAAGATAGACTCGCGTTGAAAGAGGGAGGTAGAATTTCACCTGGCATTGCAGCAATTTTATATAAATGATGACACAACAACATGAGTCATTATTGTACAGCCACGGAAAGCAAGGAAGAAAGAAACAAACATTGAACACGTTGAACAGATAGAGATTGAGACTCTTATCTCTTCTTTTGATGTATATATTTGTTACTCCTACGCCTCCAGTCGTAACCGTCGTCAGTTTCATGTCTCTCTCTGCTGCTCTTGTTCATTTACCTATCTTTATTTTACACATGTCCCTTACTCATTATCACAGACTACGACATTCACTTTATCTATCGTACAACAAACAAAGGCACGGCGGCTCAACCATTCTCACACACAGTTCCACAATTTCAAAAAGGGTATGTACACATATCCCCTCCCTCCCTCCCTCCCTCCTCCTCCCCTCATACCTCCCTCCGCGGCGCAGGCCAATCCCCGCTCGGTCCTCCCCCCTTGCCTCTTCCTACAGCAACCGGAAACAATCCTCGACCTTGACTAATACAAATTCTTCCGTCAGCTGCCCCAAACATCCCCTTAGCGCTTTCCAGGGCGCAGGACCACCACCCACTCCTAGTTTGGACGCGATTTCGATAACTGTTAATCCTTGAGGAGACTCCGTTAAAACCCTCACCACATCCGCCGACGTTGGCAAGGAGGAGGAGAAGGAAGAGGAGGAAGAGGGCCGGGAAGTGGGGATAGAGGTGATGGGAGGAGGTGCCTCCTGCTGCTGCTGCTGCTGCTGCTGCTGCTGCTGCTGCTGCTCTTGCTGGTGATGCTGCTTCATGGCCTGGTGGGGGGGTGCTTCCAGTTCCACCGCTTCGTTCACGTAAGATGGGACGTATAGACCGCTCCGCAATTTCGTTGGGACGACTGCTGCTGGTGCTCCTGCTGGTGCTCCTGCTTGAGCTGCTGCTGGTGATCCTGCCGGTGCTCCTGCTTGAGCTGCTGCTGATGGTGCTGCTGGTGCTCCTGCTACTGCTTTTCCTGTCACGTTACCTCGAATATCACCTCCTCGTCCACTCAGAGCATCATTTTGAGGAGACGAGGAATACGTAGGTTGGTAAGGCTTCTTCGACGCACTCTCTCTATCCCTCGCTTCCTCCAACCCACCACTATCGCTGCTACCGCTGCTGCTACTCCCGCTGCTGTATCTATTCCTACTCCCGATACTACTGTTGCTGCCGTTGCTGTCCATACTGCTCCTCCAGCTGCTGGTCATGGGGCAAGGCCGCTTTCGCGCCGACATCCACTCACCATCCCCTGCAGATCCCACCTCAGAACGAAAGGAATGCGGCGATTTGCGAGGAAGACGCTGCTGTTGCTGCTGTGGGTGTTGTTGTTGCTGTTGCTGCTGGCGATTGCCGAGGGTGAGGAAGACGCGACAGGCCTCGACGTCACCCCAACTTGCTTCTTGCCCTCCCCAGTAATCGGGTACCGTCAATTGGATCTGCTTGGTCATGGCCCGATGCACCTCCACTCCTTCCTTCCCTCCCTCCCTCGCTCCCCCGGGTGATGCCCTCGTTGCCACTGTGGCTGCAGCCGCTGCTGCTCCTGCTCCTCCCTCTTTATTCAATACATCCATCACCCTCTTCACGGCCTCCAGCAACCCTTCAGGTAACTCCAACCTCCCCCACGCTAACGGCAAGCCATGCATAAAACACTGCGCCAAATAACTCCTAACCGTCGCCTCCTTAATCGGCTTCAACCGATCATTTGAAATCTCACGGACACTTTTCCCCTCTTCCATGAATAATCTGTGCGTCTCCACTAAACTCGCCCTGAGTCCCGCCCTCCCGCCCTCCTTTCCTCCTTCTCCTCCTCCCCCTTTCCCCCCTGCCAATCCGACCTCAAACACTCCCGCTGCTGCTGGTGATGTTGCTGCTGGACTCATCCACAACAAATCCGTCGTCAATCCCAGTTCCGCACTCTTCTTTTTTACAACATCTACAAATGCCAGACCAAACCTCTCAATCTTCGCCTCTGCCCACCCCCCCACCTTCCTAAGACCCTCCACCGTCGTTGGCCGCACACGCGCCAGCTGCCTCAAAAACGCTTCGTCCGCAATCTGATACGCCTTCATCCCCCCCCCTCCCTCTATCACTCCCTCCACCCCTCCCTCGGCCGCCCGGGCCAGCTGCGTCCTTATTTGCATCAATGCCTGCATGACTTCCTCCTCCTTCCCCTGCGCGGCCATCCGCTCCTCCTCTCTTAGCCTCCTTGCCTCTTCTCTTGCCTCTGCTCGCTGCTGCAGGACCCTTATCTGACCTTCCTCCTGCACTAACTCCTCATTCGCCACCATCGGCGCCAACTCTGCACCAGCCTCCCCCAGAAAGAACCTCCCCTTCTCACTCAACTCCAACACCTGGAACATAGTCCCCTCCCTCGCCCCCTTCATTTGCCGATGTTCCGCGTATCCTTCATCCGTTAACTGGTTCAACCAGGCCTTCCACCACCCATCCCCTTGCTTACTCCCCTTCGCCGCCCCCCACGCAGGATGGGCCTTGATTCTTCCAATGTCCGGGCGGGTCCGTATGTCTTTCTGCTCGCTGGCCATGAGCATCAACAACACCTTCTTGGCGCCACTTTTCATTTTCTCCACCGCGCCCAGCACTTGCCGAGCGGCCTTGTTGTATTCTGCCGCCGGCAAACTGCCACGGAGGACCGTCCCTGGTGCCTGGGCAGCTGTGGAGTCCACCCCATTTCCATGCATGTCACAAAAATCGCAACAGCGGCCTTGCCAATCGTCTCCGGCAGCGGCTTGGAGGGCGGAGGCAGAAGCGCTTTCGCCGAAGTGCTTCAGGAGGGAGGCGCGTCGACAGGCTGCCTGTGTGGTGAGAGGAGCATGGAGTTCAGATATCGCATTTATAAGGGAGGGGGGAAGAGCGCAGACCAAGCCCGGGAAAAAAAAAGAAAAGAATAAGTATATGAATCAACAAATGAAAAATCTATCCAATAAACAAAACACATCGTCATCTTACCTGCCGAGCGAACCGTTGAACTTCCTGAATCTTGGCCATGTTTGCTCCCGCTTGCTGTTGCGCCGTCCTTCCATCAAATTGCTCGCTTCCATTCGTGTGATTGGCCAAGAAATTAAGGGTGGTGATGTCCTTGGGGGCCCAAAACATCACACCGCGGGAAGGGAGACCGTCGCGACCGGCACGGCCGGTCATTTGGAGGAAGTCTAAGAGGACGAGGGGAAGAATGGGGATAAGCTAGGGTATAGATTACATGTATGGAATTGCATTCGTCATGGAACAAACGTTTATTTATTATACAAGGTTTGTCTGCTTCTCCGCCCTAAACCTTCCTCCCTCCTTCTCTGGCTTCCTCCCCTCCCTCTCTCCCCTCCTTACCTTCCAACGACTTTGTCAGCCCATAGCACACCACCATACGCACATCCGGTTTGTCCACGCCCATCCCGAACGCCTATTTTCGGGAAGTAACAGGAGTGAAAAGATGACGTGACGAATGAACCGATGTTTCCATCGTCCTTCCCTCCCTCCCTCCCTCCCTCCCTCCCTCCCTCCCTACTCACCACTGTCGCACACACCACCCGCACCTCGTCCCCCGACCACTTATTGTATGTCTCCCTTCTTGCTACCTCCGTCATCCCTCCATGGTAGGCAGCAGCCGTGATCCCCAGATTTTGCGTTAGATTCTTAGTCAGGTCCTCTGCTTCCGCCTTGGTGGATACATAGACAATGGCAGACCCACCAAAATTGCTGCTACTGCTGCTGTTGTTGCTGCTGAGAGGGTGGAGGAGGATGGAGCGAAGGTCTTCCATGGCACCGGAGGTGGAGGAGGAGGGGGACTTGGCTTTGACGGTGTAGTGAAGGTTAGGTCTGTTGATGCTGCTGCGGATGATCATGGGGTCGGCGAGATGGAGCTGGTTGATAATGTCGCCTTGAACGTGGTGGGTGGCCGTGGCGGTTACGGCGATGATGGGAACTTCGGGAAGGCATGCCTTGAGAAGGGAGGGAGGAGGGAGGGGAGGAAGGGTCATTCATGTGAGGGGGGAGGTACAAGACACTTCGATCAACCTGCACTCGTTCCCCTCCAATATCATTACCCGCAATTTGAACAATTGTAAATAAGCGGGGCGGAAATCATGACCCCACTGGCTCACGCAATGCGCCTCATCAATAGCCAGCGCCGCCAAGCCGACATGATTGTGGAGAGTGACCAATTTATCCATCCACACTTCCATCCGCTCGGGCGTCACGTACAACAAGGCGTATTCTCCCCGCAGTGCTGCTTCTACCTGCACACTTGTCGCAGACATCCCAATAGCCAGCGCACTCACACCATTGGCACGCAAGCCGGCTACCTGGTCTTCGATAAGCGCAAGCAATGGCGACACAACGACTGTCACGCAACGGTACCCTTTCTTGTCACGGAGAACGAGGGACGGCAGCTGATAACACAAAGATTTGCCTCGCCCCGTTGCCATGAGCAGCAGCACGTCGCGGCCGTACAGGACCGTCTCAATGACTTCTTGCTGGTGCGCTCGGAAGGTTTGATGGCCCCAGTACTTGTGGAGCACCTCTTTCATCTCCTCCTCCGAAGCCATCGCTGCTGGCTTGGGATGATGGATGACTGCGCTCCTGTCCTTGCTCCTGCTGGCAACTTTGGCCCTATGATTGATTCGCGTAGCCTTGCGTCCTATTAAGGGGTGTGTGTGTGTGTGCCATGTGCCGAGGCGAAGTGAATGAGAGGGGGAGAAAACGTGACGAAGATGGCTCGCTGAAGACAACTGGCGAGAAATTCTGCCGCTCAATGCGATCGCATCGACGGGCCTGTCTTGGAGCGTGTTCTTGTTGTGCGGTGGTGGGTATATGCGTGAGGTTTCTGGATGAAGTCCTTCCCTTCGCTTCTTCTCAAAACCTCCAAGTGGGCAGGAGGTTGAAGGGCGCCTTCTAGCCCTCATGCATTTCGCAAAGGAATCAAGATGAACTAAAACCTAGAACCGCAAAGAGATTTATGTTTTTGCCTCTTCTTTTTGTCTTGCTAGCTTCGTTCTTGCTATAAAGTCCAACCCCTAGATTTCCTAATCTATGTCAATGCTCAGAAACTTGCCCGTTCCGGCCTCCCTCGTTACCTGCTTCACGGCCCGGACAGCATCCCGCTCAATCTTACCAAAGACGTGGGGGCATGTCGGAGGTTCTGGATCGTCTGAGCCAGGCAAAGGCGAATCACTTTTTTCCATCACCACCTTGGACGAGAGTTTGGGCGTGTCGATGACTAGGAGCACAAAGTCTCCCGGCGCGCTTTGATAGAAGGCGTTAGCAATTGTGAGAATGAGCTTGGTCTCAGCTGTCGCGTGCGTGAAGCCTTCCTTTTCAAGGGAGTCGGTGAAGTAATCGCGTTCTTCCGCCACGGCCTTCTCCCATTCTTGTTTTCGCGCAAGGTGATAGATGGTGGAGGGCGCTTCGGGGGTGGACGGTGCTGACGACATGATCCTTTGTGCTATGTGCTTGTCTGGGGGAGATAAGGGGGGGGGTCGGTGTATGTTGGAAGGAAAAGCATGAGAAACAAGAAGGTGAAAAGTATGTTTGAATCGAAAGTAATAGCCCGCCTGGTAGATGACGTGGCCCCACACGATTGGTTGTGCATGCAGCCCAGGCGGCGGCAAGACCGGATCGCCCTGCCGTAGTCGCCCCGCCAGACGTGCCTGTACAATTTGTTTCCCTTGAATGCACAAGAATCACTCGACACAATTTCATTGGATCTGCAATATTTTCATATCATTCCGTTCATTTCACCCATGTCCGAGGGACTCCTCTCAGAATCTTCTGAGGGTAGTTATCGGTTTTTGAAGTCCTCTCGCTGTTCATCTCCACTCCTCCCCCTCTACTTCCCGCCATTATCAAACGCCTTTAACACATCGATTCCTCTCCTCAGGTCCGCCTTCAAGTCCTCCACCTCCTCCAACCCCACATGAAACCTTGCCGTTGGCCCCACCAGCGAAGGAAACGCCGGTTCAATCGACCGAGTGATCGTATTGGTCGTCGGCAACACCAAGCTCTCAAAGCCACCCCAACTCGCCCCGATTGCAAACAGCCGGTAGGAATCCAACATGGCATGCATGGCCTCTTCACTGTACATGGGGTGGAAGACGACGGAAAACAAGGAGCAGCACCCCGTGTAGTCTCTGAGGTAGAAGTCATGGCCGGGACAGGAGGGGAACGCGGGGTGGAGGACAGTAACGACATCTTGAGGGAAGGCCTCCGACAGATACCTTTGTGTTGGTTTGGGAAAATGTGCAGATTTTGGAAATAGAGTGTCGGTTAGTGTGTGTCTTTGACTGTCTCCTCACCTTCCGATCGCTTCCCACTTGTCATCCCTCCCTCCTCCACTTCTCCCTCCCTACCCACCGGGCCACCTCCAATCCTGCTTCCATCTGGTACTTCAGCCTGACTCCCAGTGTTCGCGCACCACGAATAGCCAACCAGCAATCGTCGGGTGAGACAGCCTCCCCGAGCTCGAGGACACATTGTCGTACCTGCTCCCAATTCTCCCTGGTGTTGACGGTGATGGCACCGAGGAGGGCATCAGAATGACCCACAACGTATTTGGTGAGTGCCTTTGTAGGCAGAAGGAGGAAGGGAGGGAGGGATGGAAGGAGGAAAAGTGATTGAGGTGGGATCAGAGGGGTAATGACAATATATTGTCTAAAACTTTCCTTTCCAAGCAGCACTGCCACTCTCTTTCCTTTTTCTAAGGTTGAGCATACCTGAACGCTGATGTCCACATTCCCCTTCTCAAATGGTCGAAAAAAATGAATTCCATACGTGTTATCCAAAATGCTCTTGGCTCCATGATTCCTCGCGACACTCGCAATTGCCTTCACATCCACCACCTCGAAGGTATGCGAGCCAGGGCTCTCAATATACACGACCGTTGTATTCTCTTTCAACAACGCAGCCACGTCTGTCCCAGTCGCGGAGGCATGGTAATATTCCACGTCGACATGAAAGCGTCGGAGCATGCCTTCTGCAAACCCACGGACGGGGCCGTAGATAGAATCCGGGAGCAAGACATGGTCTCCTGCTTTGGTGTAGGCAAGAAGGGCGATCGTACAGGCGGAGAGCCCCGAGCTGGTAATTTGAGAGCGGGTGCCGCCTTCAATGTTGGCGACCATATCTTCGAGCATGTGGTGGGTCTGTATGGGGTGGGAGGGAGGTGAGGGACCGGCGGGGGGGGAAGCGAAAGAGGCACGCAAAACGGTTGACATAGAGAGGAGTGCCCTGCAAATGGAGTCGATTCTGTAATTGCCAGTTTTAAAGCATACCTCACTGCCATTGATGCCGTACGTCAAGGCTTGCTCGAAGCGCTTGCGCTCAAACCATGAAGCATTCCGTTCCTTGACCGTGGGAAAGAGCACAGTCGAACCTCGCTGCACTGGTGGATTGACGAAGCAGTGACCAGAGGGGCGGGACAGGTGGGTCAAGCGGGTCCCTAGGCCACCCTGCAAAATGATGGAGTGCTTATCGTTGCCTTTATCTGTCGATGGTGGTGCCTCGGGTCCGGTGGGTGTGGCGGCATGGGGTGGGGAGGCTGAAGCCATGGTGGTGCTCTGTGCGGGAGAGTGAGTGGGAGGGAGCGCAATGGAGATTTGAATTCAGCATTTTCACAGGAATAAGCTTCGGCCAGCGCGGCCTGTAGGTTACGTCTCTCCCTTCCCTTATTCCCTAATTCCCTTCGACTGGCATTTGGTCACGTAGTCAGACTCTTAAGGGGGTTTCGCTGAGCCAGGCGAAGCAAATGATGATGGTCCAAACCCGGCCAAAGAATTGAGTGACAATGAGTTTTAAAGCATGTGCCTGACCATTGCAGGCATCTAAACCTGTACTCTAAAGCGCAAAGCTAACCTTTCTGACAGAAAAGTTGCTTGCGTAGACGGATCAACTGCATCTGGTCTTGTTTCTTTCCGCCTCAGACTCTTGACCTCCCCATAACCCTGGAGGTTGAAGCAGGAAGGAAAACCTCTAACCCCCACTTACATTCCCACAGAGGAGGCACTATGCCCAGGACAAGGACCAGGGAGCGGGACAAGATGAAGCCCTTGTCGCAATGGCCTCGACTGGCGTTCCTTCTCGCCGCATTACTACTACAACTACCCCCCTCGACTCACGCGTCCTCCCTAGCTTCCCCCCCGGTTGACGAGGCCCTGTACTCCCGACAGCTCTATGTAATGGGTCTCCCCGCGCAACAACGCCTGGCCGCCTCGAACATATTGGTGGTAGGTGTTGGCGGCGTTGGGGTGGAACTGGCCAAGAATATCCTTCTAGCAGGTCCTCGTTCAGTGACGCTCGTCGACCTCACCCCAGCACGGATGACGGACCTTGCTACACAGTACTACTTGGACGAGCAAAGCTTGGGCCAGCCTCGAGCGACTGCCAGCTATACCAAGCTTAAGGAGTTAAATCCTTTGGTGCATCTGCACCTACTAGAACCCTCGAGCATGGACGTGGACGCCGTAGTGGACGCGGTGGAGGCGAGTGGGCAAAAATTCGACGTGGTGGTGGCAGCGGACCAGGACAAAACAAGTGAGGAGGCCTTGAATCGCCTCGCTCGACGATTAAATGCAAAATTTGTCGCGGCGCAGGCACGGGGCTTATTTGGCTCCATTTTTTGTGATTTCGGGGATGAATTCATTGTTAACGACACGGATGGGAGGGAGGCCAAGACGGGTTTACTAAAAGGATTTGAAGCCTTGCCTTTGACGGGGGAGACGCTCGTGATGCTTGTGGATGGGGAACGCCACGATTTGAGCAAGGGTGATGCGGTGATTTTCACACCACCAGCCGCTGGTGGGGATGAAGAAAGCGAAGGTGTTGCCAAGAGGACATTCCCTGACATGAGTGGGAACTCTTATCCCGTCAAGCGCATTGTAAACCCCTCCTCCTTTACCATTCCGGCCTCCCCCTTATTACTCAGTCATGCTCGTGAATATACAGGCGGGCGCTTTCGACAGCTCAAGCAGCCCTTGCATTTGGCATTCCAGCCCATGGGACAAGCACGGCGGGAGATGAAATCCCTGCCGACGGACTTTGGAAAGGCCAGCCTCGGGCGTCAATTGACCCTGCATGCGTGTTTTGAAAGCCTGGGGAGGTTCAAGGCTAAGAGGAAAGGAAACTTACCCATTCCCGGTAGCGCTGCTGATGCCGCTGCGTTCAAAAAGCTTGTCAAAACGTGCGATGTCCTGAAAGATGTCATCCAATCGCACACTGCCGCTGCTGCTGCCAAGGCCGCTGCCTGGAAACCCTCTTCCTCCACCGCCAAAAAGCATTTCTTGCCCAAGACACCGGTATTGGACGAGAAGGTGGTGGAAATTTTTGCCCGGACGTGCCAAGGGTCTTTAGCACCGATTTGTTCGTTTGTCGGAGGGACGGCAGCACAAGAGGTCCTGAAGGCCTGCACCGGTACTTTTGTCCCGTTGCAGCAGTATTTGTTTTTCGATGCCGTAGAGGTCTTAAGTTCCGAGGAGGAGGAGGAGGATGAGCAGGAGGAGAAAGAGGAGGGGGGGAGGACAAGGGTTTTGGCGGGCTTGCCGTCGGAGGAGGAATGTACGGCGAGAGGGGACAGGTATGATGGGATGAGGGCTGTGTTGGGCAGCAGATTACAAAGATTGGTGCAGGACCAGGTTGTGTTTGTGGTGGGTGCAGGAGCAATAGGTTGTGAGTTGCTGAAGAATTTGGCATTGATGGGGGTTATGTCTTTGACGGTAACGGATAATGACACTATTGAAAAGAGTAATTTGAATCGACAGTTTTTGTTCCGAGAGAAAGATTTGGGAGGACCGAAGTCGGAGGCGGCAGCGAACGCGGTGCGGAGATTGAATGACCAAGTGGAAGTGACGGCATTGGTGAAGAAGGTAGGGAAGGAGACGGAGGGGTATTTCGATGATGAATTTTGGTTCGGGCATGATGTGGTGATGAATGCCTTGGATAATGTGGATGCACGGATGTACGTGGATGGGAAATGTGTTTACTACCGACGGCCGTTGCTGGAAAGCGGGACAGAGGGGACCAGTGGAAATGTCCAGGTGATTGTGCCTTTTGTTACCGAGAGTTATGGGTCGAGTGTGGACCCGCCAGAGGCTAGTATACCTGTGTGTACGCTTAAGAGTTTCCCGTATTTGATAGAGCATTGTATTCAATGGGCGAGGGACTTTTTTGATGGGGCTTTTAGGATTCAACCCGAACGATTGAATGATTTGATAGTCCGCCTCAGCGAATGCGATGGAAATGAGGAGGAGGTTGCGTCGGCAGTGTTAGCTGGCTTGCGCGCGCAGACGAGTGATGAGACATTGTTACGGGAATTGGAAGGGTACTTAGTTGATTTAGAGATATGGGACCCCATGCCCTCGGCCCGACGATGCGTAAAATGGGCTTTGGATCGATTCCATGAGCTTTACTGTAGTAATATCGAGGGATTGTTGAAGGAGCATCCACGGGAGAGCGTTACAGAGGACGGGGAGCCATTTTGGTCGGGGGATAGGCGAATACCTACACCCTTGAAATTCGATCGATGCAACCCCTTGCACATGGAATTTATGGTGTCTGCAACGTTGCTTAAAGCAAGAGCTTTTAATATCGTTGAGCCCTCCACCACGATAGAAGGAATGTACGAGACAGTCCAAGCGATGCTAGATGAGGTATTGGCGGGAGGCTATCAACCCTCCACGCCAGTGGTCAGACCGGAAGAAGAGGACGAGGTAGACCTCGCTGAGAAGGTAGAAAGAGAATTCCATGAAGTCCGGCAAGCCATCCAAAGAATCGCCAATCGAGGCGGAGGACGGGAGGCAGGAACGGCGGCGCGGACAAGGCCGGAGGTCTTTGAAAAGGATCAGGATTGGAATGGGCATATTGCCTTGGTGACCAGTGCGAGTAACCTACGCGCAGTTAACTATGGCTTGGCGCCTGCTGATCGGCTGCAGACGAAGAAGATTGCAGGAAAAATTATCCCGGCTATAGCAACGACCACTGCAGTAGTGGCGGGATTGGCAAGTCTGGAGTTGTGTAAGCTGGCGCAACGGAGCTTGTTGGAGGAGGAGGAGGAGTATACGGACATGGAGGAAGGGGGGGCGGGCGAGGGAGGGCGGCGGAGACATCGTCGGCATCGCCCACCGCTGGAAGCCTACCGGAACGCTTTCATCAATTTGGCGGGGCCTTTCTTTGCGCTGACCCAGCCGATGGAAGCCTCTCCGATTGCCTTGGGTGAGCAGGGTGAGGTTTATAATATGTGGGACCGTCTGGAGCTGGTCCCAAAGAAGGAGTTGACTTTGAGGGAGCTATTGCGCCATGCCTTGGAGCATTTTGGCGTGCAGGTTACATCGGTGACCCTGCACGGTTCGCAGATTTTGTACGCTGATTTTGTGCATCCCGGCGAGGATAACCCTGTCATGGATAAGACGGTCGTGGAGCTTGTGGAGGCGGCCGAGGGTGCGAGTGGGCGTGAGGGGGGAGATGGGAGTGGGGTGGAAAGAGGGAGGAAAAGTGAGATGCCATCGCCATTGTCGCACCAACGACAATTTGTGGATTTGGAGATTGAGTGCGTGGATGACGAGGGGGAGGAGGTGGAGAGCCCGCCGATTCGATACTTCTTCCCAAAGCCTACAGAGGGAGGAGGCGGGGCGGCGGTGGCGAAGCGATGGTGGGGCGCTGTTTTGAAGGCGGTTGCCAAATGAGGTCATGGATTTCATGACGGTCAGTTGATGAGAATAGAAAGGAGGGAGAGCGCTTGAAACAGAAGAGTTAGGTCAAAATGTTGAGAAAAGCAGAATTAGACATAGAACCTGGCAAGTAAACAAGCCAAAGAATGGCACAAAAAGTAAATACGGATTGAACCTTCTCCTTCTCTAAAAAACACGCTCTCATTCAGAGAGAGAGTGACATTTGAGAGAGAAAAAGAAAAAAGCGTGGTCAACTTGAAGCGGTCCGTTCCAAAGCGCCGAAGACCGGGACTTGGAGATGCACTCCTCATTCAAATTCTAGTTCTTATAAATGGCACTCATTTTATGCCCCTGCAGCTCACGCGTACAGTATACGCGCGTAGCGTGCTCTCTAAGACAGCACCTGGGCCCATTCCATGCCATTGTCGCGTCTTGAAGTCACAAAATCATAATCACATCATCACTTTCTCTGGACAGTATCACTCACACCACCGTGGCGGAGGAGCGACAGCAGAAGCAGCCGCCGCAGCCGTCTCACACACCACCACCACATACCACTACCGGATCCAACACTGAGCCTCGACCTTGGTCAGCTATTCCACATCTCGCCCTACCCCTCCTAATTTTACCTTAGTCCCCGTCCACAACCGGCTCCTTCCCCCAGGCAGCCGCCGTTCCTTCACATTCTGCTCATTACCAAGTTGAAGAAACCAAGACAAGCCACGCAGAAGCTGGAGAAACTATGGGCCGTTATGACGAGGATGACACCCGTGAAGCTGCAAGCAAGGTACGACTACGGGGAGTATCAAGTCGATTCCCCCTCCTACTGCTGACACCCACCACTTCCTTTCACCCCTCACCTCCTCTCTTTCTCCCTTTCTCCATCCTTCCCTCCCTTTTCAAGGCGGAATATTCTTCCCTGAAAGATGCCATCAATCTCAACGATGATGTGTACGCGCTTCCAGATCGTACATCCTTCTTTGCGAGTCGGCCCCTCTGTGGCATGTGGGGCGGCCCCCGGGTTTGGGCCATCCGTCGGCCCAGTGATCGGTGCGGCATTATATTGATCAGCATTGCGCTGGTATTGGGGATTCTTACAGCGTGTGGGCCGGTTATTGTGGATAAGTTGGTGGAGAGTGGGATTGATGCTCAGACTGTTTTGAAGGGGCCGAAGGGAAAGGCGTTTTCGACCTTCGTGGAGAGCGGGGATAATATTGGGGTGGAGATTTTTTATGCGTTGAGGTATTTGAACCTGACGAATCCGACCGAGGTATTGGCGGGGACGGCAAAGGCACGGCTGGAAGAGGTGGGTCCGTTTGTGTACCGTCAGTACCGGAATAAACTGAATGTGACGTTCGCGGAGGATGGGGAGACGGTGAGTTTCATTTTGAAGAAGACGTATATGTTTGATGAGGCGGCAAATGCGGACACGGGCTTAGTGGACACCCAAGCGATGATCACAACGGTGCATCCAGTGATCCAGGTACTGCAGGGACAGCTGAAAAACACGCTGAATGTGCACCTGACTGAGCTTTTACAGCCGTCTGCTGAGGGGTGGCTAGCCCCTTTCCGTCGCTCCGTGGAACGTCAAATTGAGGCTTCTGGCCTCTGGAAAGCCGTCTACAAGCTTGTCCTTTGCCAAGGCAACCCCATGGGCGTCTCCCCCTTCACCACCCAAACCGCCCGCGACCTCTACTGGGGATACCACGGTGACAGCGTCCTCCATGCTATGCAAACCCTCGTGAACGCCATTGAAGGGCTCGCCGCCAAAATCAACAAAGAAATCGCCCTCCCCGTCGTTCCCGAAGCCTTCCCCGGCCTTCAACCCAACCTCACCTCCGAGGCTGAAACCTTCCGTCGCATTGGGCCGAATATTGTATACACTGGCCAGGGGACGACCAAAGCCCGCCTCCAAGAATACACAATGTTCCAAAACATGACCTCCGTCCGCGCCTGCCCCGACCCCACCACCGGCGCCATCCCCGAAGAGGACGAAATGCCCTCCTGCGATGTGTATCAAGCCGAGTGGGGCAATCGATCTGCGGCCCGGCACGGGTACATGCCCCAGTGGGGTTCGGAGGCCGCGAACCAAGTCAGGGGAACAGACGGGAGCTTGTTTGCGCACCCTTTGACGGGCAAAGACACGGTCGTGACATTTCAAGAGGATTATCGCCGCTGGGTGGAGATGGTGTATTTGGGGGAGGTGAGCGACTTCCATGGTTTGCCCTTGAGGAGGTATGTCTTCAGCCAGGAGGATTTTAGGAATGATTCGGCCATGGCCAGTGATTTCTACCAGGAGAACTTGCCGATGGGTTTGTGCAATCTGACATTGATGGGAGGGTTCCCCTTGTATCTGAGCAAACCGCATTTGTTGGAGGCGGAGCCTCTTGTCCAAGAGGCAGTGGAGGGGTTGCATCCCGATCCGGAACGGCATTTGACTTTTATTGATGCGGAGGAGCGGAGTGGGGTGACGTTTCGAACGCATAAGCGGGTGCAGTTGAATGCGGGATTGGAGCGATTGCATTTTCCGAGCTTGTCTCGTTGGCAGGCAGGCGGGTTGGCGACGATGTTGAAGATGACTTTAAATGAGAGGGAAGGGCGGTGTATGAGGGAGGAGGTGACGTGGGATTTCGGATTACCGGAGGCGGGAGGAAGGGACGGAGAGGCGGTGGAGGCGGAGTGGATGAGGATGTTGTTTTTACCTATGGTGATTTATGACGAGAGCTTTCAGATGTCACCTAGTTTCACGTCGGACTTTAAACATCAGGTGTTGGGGAGTGTGAGCGTGGCGAAGACGACCCAGGTAGCTGGGCCGCTGTTTGCGGTGGTCTTGTTGTTAGTGGGGGTGCTGGTGATGGTGAGGGGCCGGAGGAAGGAGAGGGAGTTGGCGGAAAGGAGGACGCAAAGGTATAGTACAATGCAAGAGGGGGATATTCTGGTGTAGAAGTGACACATATGACAACGCGAAGGGAGAATGTAATAGTGAGTTGTGTGTAAAAGAAAAGGGAGTAGTAGAGGAAAAGATGGAAGAGGTGCGAGAGGTAAAAATAATGAGAGAGAAATGTACTTTCTGCCACTTTTTTTCAGTCGTGGAGGAAGTGGTGGAGGAAAGAAGGAAGAGGCAGGGTACGGGAGATAAGCAGAATAAGGGATATGTGAAGTGTGTGGAAAGGGACCGAAGGCGACACACTGACGGAAGCCACGCAAGTGGATTAGAAAGAGCAGCTTCCTGAAGTTATTAAGTTGTCAGGCAAATGACAAAAGCACAAGAATGGAACCAAAAAGACGGATGGAGTCGAGTGTGTTTCACAAGAAGGGGACCAAAAAGACGGATGGTGTCGAGTGTGTTGTTAATGCTGAGGAAAGAGGGATGTAACATACCATTCAAAAAGAAGAAACAACGCTTGATTGTTTGACCCCAATCATCATCTAATTTCTAGATGTAATAAAACAAAAATTAATGATTACGAAAACATCGCGCTGTCACCTATTTGGTCAGTACTTTTTCTTTCGTCGATTGTAATCCATTAGCTACTTTTACTTTCACGCTCTTCCTTATTTCTTGCCAGCACCAGCTCCAACAGCGCGGTGCAACTCGTACCTCTTGAGCAAAGCTCGAGAACGCTGCAATTTCCGGCACAAAAATAACTTTCTGGTATGCGACCTCGTCTCCCGGAAAAATGTCCTAAACGACACCTCCCCTCCCTCCTCTCCCTCCTTACCTTCCTTCCTCCCCGCCACCGTCCCCTGCAAAAGGCGCGCCTTGTGCACATTCACACCCCCCTCCATTACCTCCGGATTTGAAAACTTCTGGACGAAATACAATTTCACCCGCTGTCCCCTCCTCTCCCTCTCCGCCCGTCGCACCATGCCATGCAATGGATTGAAACGCGGCATATGAGAAAACATTCCTCCAAAGCCATGCTTCAGGAAATCCCAATCCTCCTCCATATTCACCTCCCCATATTTATGCGTATTCGTAAAATGACTCCGTATCCGAAAGGAAGAGGAGGACCACGGGGTCGCCGTCTGATGTGCGGCCCCTGCTGCTTGGGCTGCTACTACTGCTGCAGCTCCTGCCTTTCTGACCGCGTGGTGGTAATGATGACTCTTGAGCAAGGATAATTCCCAGGCGCCACTTGCAAGGGGGTTGCTCATTTCGGGCTCTAGAGCCTCGGGTTGGTATACCCCCATGGCGACTCGGTCGGCTTCTCCGTCCAACAATTGTTCAAGGCCGGGGTAACGTGTGGGGAGCTCTTTGATCAGTCCGAGCACAACTCGAGCCTCGTTTGGCGAGTTTAGTTGAAGGGCGAGTCCCGTCAGGCGCTTGTAAAAGGCAGCAACGCGCGCCAAGGAGAATTCACGACGCGCAAGCAGAGCGCTGCGGAGGCAAGTGATGAGCAGGGGGAAAACGGCAGCCCGGTTACTGTTGCTGCTGGCACTGCCGCCACTGCTGATGCCACTGACTGCACCATCCATCCCCATCCTCCCCAATTGCTGATATAAAAACGTCAAAAAAGCCTTGTCGTCCACCTTGAGCTCTCGTCCCGGGCCCTGCAACGTTCTCAAGGCCGTCAGCACAGCATGCAAACTCGCTTCTAACGGCAAGTGCCTCGAGGGGTCCAGTAAATCCTTCAACACATCCAACACATCAATTACTGTATCCAAATTGATCAAATGCGCCACGCGACTCAATCCCTCCAAAGCCGCGGGCAACAATGTGGGCTTCTTTGCTTGCTTTAATACACGGAAATACAACAAGGTCACCTCCTGCAAGCTCTCCGCCTGACACCTTGCTCTCAGCGCGGGGTCTGCTCTCGCCTCCGCCTCTTTCAACCCAGCCATTATATCCCCCCGTCCCTCCTCCTCCGCCTCCTCCGCCGTCTCTTTGCTATGCTTGCTCTTCTTTTTTTTAACCTCCATTTTGGCCTTGCGCAAGACCTCCTCCGCCTCGTCCTCTTTCACCCGCAACTTCAACGCCTGCAGGGCCCTTACCATATCGTCCGGTGCATGCAATTGCCGATTCTGCACCTCCCTACATACTAGCTTTGTCGCCGTCAGAGAGACATCCCCCTGCTGATCCCTCTCCAACAGCCGTCGAACCGCCTGGCCAGCCATTACTCTTGTGGCGGCATCGGGGCCCAGCCCCAGGCGTATCACAGCGGTAAGCACATTGGTCGTAAAATTAAAATGCGCCAACGCCGTCAGCAGCTCGCATAGACACTTGGCCGCCACGCTGCTACTCACATCGATTACGTTGTTTGGAGTGCTCAAGTTCCCTTGTGCGGCGGTCTTTTTGCCGGACGCAATCGTTTGCTTCTTGCTCGCCTTCTCCAAATGCTTCAGATACGCTTGATAACTCGACAAGAATGTGCGCTCGTACTCCCTCGTTTGCTTCACCTCCTTCGATGCCTTGACTTGCAATTCCTTCTCCGTTGGCAGTCGGATCCGATACGCTGGCGCTAGATCGCGAAAGACAGCTAGCAAACTCGCCATCGCTAATGCCTGCACCTTGACATCATCATCTTCCAATAAACTAAGCAACGCCGCCATCCTACTCCCCTTTCCCCCTCCACCCCCATTACCCGACCGAGTCAACAAACCTGTCTCCGGGTGCTCCAGCATCGCTTCGCATAGCGTCGCAATCTCCACTTTCTTCAATTCCAACCGTGCCCGTCGCAACGCTCGCATGTCCCCCCCAAACGCCTCCAAGGACAGGCTACTCGCCACCGCCGCCAACCGTCCCGACGACAACAGATTGTCTTTATCATCACCCTTACCCTTGGCATTGCGCAGATGTTGACTGATGGCTTCGCTTTCCGAAGCGTCCGAACTGGCCACGCTGCCGTCGTCATAATCCTCTTCGTCCTCATCCTCATCCTCATCCTCGTCGTCCTCCTTATCTTCGGGCTGTGGCTCCCCTTGCTTAGGGCCAACGACTTCCATTTCCGCTACTACAATGTCTTTTTCCTCCTTTTCTTCCACCTCCTCGGTGCAAAAATGAATGGCACCGTCAATGGTCTTGGTAGGCAACCGCTCCTTAATCACCTTGTTTCCCTTCCCCCGTGCCGTGTCCCATCCTTCCGTAGAGGCATTACGTCGCATAGTCTTAGTCTCAATAAAGAATCCCTTACCAACTTCGTCATCCTCGTCTTTAAGATGAGAGTTTTGGTTGTTTTTCTTGGCACTCATGGGGGCAGGGGGCTTGGGTGGGGCAGGCATAGAGTCCTTCTTCTTTCCCTTGTGTTTTTCATGGGAACCCTCGGAAGACAATGATAACAAGCTGGCTGCAAAGGCTGAGTGCTCCTCGACAAAGACGCGGTCCTCCTCATCGACTTCTTGGCCCTCTTCTTCTTCCTCTACCGGAGGGTTATGCTCGGGTGTGGGCCTTTTAGTTGCGGCGGCGCGAGAGGGATGGCGCATTGGCTTGCCTCCTGTCCCCTTGCGCTTGGCTGCTGGGACGCTGTCTCTTTTTGCAAGCGCACCTGGCTTTTGTGTGGTCCTCCGGTTTTTCATGTTGAACCTGTCACAGTGAAGTGGGTGTGCGGACGCAATACGCTGTGAAAATTACGCTATCGTGGTTGAGAGAAGTAATGCGGGGGGGAGGTCAAAATGCCAAGAGTTCTGTATGGCCCAGCAGCGCCAGCAGCGTTTGCTTGTGTGCAGGCATCTTTCTAACCACATGCTTTCTTGCCAACGCTTGCAACATATTTTCAAGCTTACTTTTTCACTATTCATAGCGTGACACAGCTTACCACTGTGACCGTACTCAAGACAAGGCTCCTTCGAGAAAGAAATATCCTGCGGTCGACCTCCCCCCACCCCCCCCACCCTAATTTCAATGGAGCTTAATATTGTCGAGCGGCCCAGTCTCAAAAGGCTGGGTACAAATGGAGAAAAGCCTATGCGTTTTGTGAAGCGTCACCGATTTAAGGCCAAGCGGGAGCAAAAGGGAGATGGGAGGAAAGGCCTTGGCAGCGTCAAAATCAAGGAAGCGCCCGTAGTGGGCCCTGAACCCACAGCAGTGTGTAAGGGCAAGGGCAATGACAAGGTGCCCGAGCAGCCCAGGACTGCCTCACCTGCTTCTATGGTCTTCCATAAGAAGCGCAGACTGGTGGTAGGCCTGTCGGAGGAGGAACAGGTCGAGGAGCAGCAGCCAGAGGTTCGCCCAGGCAAGAAGCGGGCGGTCACAGAAGCGAAGCGTCCCATCTCTATCACCGGGAACTCGTCTCCTTCTGCTCCCTTCTCCGAGCCTATAGCCTCACATACCATAGTCAGAGAGCCGCACTCTTCTGCTTTTGTACCTCTCGCCGCTGCTCCGACTCATCCCTTGTCCAACCCCAAAGCCTCCATCGCCGTGATCGAGAGCGCAAAGGACTTTTCCCCTCCCCGGTCTGCGCCCTCCATTTTACCTGCCGCGCACAAGTCTGGACGAGCGTACAAAGCGACGAACTTAGATCCTGCTGGTGCTCTTGACGCCGAGGGAGAGAAGGAAGCACACGTTCCTAAACCTGCGAGCACCAGTACAGTCGGCTACCAATCTACCTCTGTTCTCTCGTCCAAACCATCAGAGACAGACGACAAGATCAAGAATGAACCCGTCCCTTCTGAGCTAGCATCTTATGCCCCCTCCTTCCCCAGTCGGAAGTATCCTGTTCCGGCCACCGCCGCCCGTTTGGATGAGTACCACCTTAAACCCTCTGAGCTCGATCTAGCCACCAAAGCTTCTCCCCCTCCCTATTCCTCCCCCTCCACCTCCTCCTCCATCACTGCTACGAGAGGCAAATCGAGCAAACACATCTTCACCGCCACACCCTTCTCCGCCTTAGGGCTACACAAGCACCTCGTCAGCGTCCTGGGTACCCCTAAGGAACACCACGGGTTCGGTCTCAAAGTCGCCACCCGCATCCAATCCGCCTCCCTCCCCGCCCTCCTCTCCCCCTGCCGTCCTAACGCCCTGCTCTGCTCTGAAACAGGGTCAGGCAAGACACTTGCATACCTCCTTCCCATCCTTCAGCACCTCCAATCTATCACCCCCCGCCCCACCCGAACGGAAGGCACTCGTGCGATCATCGTTGCGCCGACCCGGGAGTTGTGTCATCAGATCTGCGACGTATTGTCACTGCTTGTTCGAGCGTTTATTTGGGTGGTTCCGGGATTGGTCAGCGGTGGTGAGAAACGAAAGTCGGAGAAAGCGAGGTTGAGGAAGGGCGTGATGGTGTTAGTAGGGACCCCGGGTCGACTCCTCGATCACTTGCAGAACAGCCAGTCATTCAATCATAAGGCAGCTGAATGGTTGGTTTTGGATGAGGTGGACCGACTATTAGACCTGGGGTTCGAGGCGCAAGTACGTGAGATTGTGGGAAGGCTTCGAGGGAAGGAGGGAGAGAAGGAGGCAGGGAGGGCGCGACCTAGATTGCAGGTGTTGGCGGCGTCGGCCACCATGAGCCCCACCTTGGATAGGTTTGGGAGGGAACTGTTGGGGGAGCATGTCAGGATCGATGCATCGACAGGGACAGTCAAAGCGCTTGCCGCCACGATGGAGGCAGAGGAAGGTGAGGGGGAGAAGGAGGAGGAGGGGGAGGAAGAAAATGGGAGTGACGAGGAGGACAGGGAGGTCGCGCCAGAGGAACGAGGGAGGCATCGGAAGGGCAATACGGACATCGCCCACTCGGCGGGCTCTGACGGCGGGGAACAGTTTACGACTCCGTTACAGCTCGTGCAGCAATATATGGTCGTGACGTGTAAGCTACGGTTGCCCGCTCTGGCCTGTTTCTTGCGGGTCCACACGCACGCCCACAAAACTGTTGTCTTTTTCTCCACCTGTGATTCAGTCGACTTCCACCATGCCTTGTTCAGGGCAGCACATTGGCCTGATGGGCCTCCGGGTATCGTTGGTGAGGGGAACGATATTGCTGCTTCCTTTTCCACTTCCTCTTCTTCTCCATCGTCGTTGTCGTCGTCTCTTTCCACCTTGCTCGGCCAGGCCATGCCTGTCCACCGTCTCCACGGCAACATCCCACAAGATGAGCGCTTGCACACCTTCCGTACCTTCCGGGAGGCCACGAGAGGGGTCTTGTTGTGTACCGACGTGGCCGCCCGAGGCTTGGACCTACCCGCCGTTGACTGGATAGTTCAATATGACCCTCCTACAGAAGCAGCCGAGTACGTGCATCGCGTCGGGCGTACCGCGCGACGAGGCCGGAAAGGCCACGCTTTGCTCTTTCTTTTGCCTTCCGAACAGGGCTATTTGGACGTGCTTAAAAAACGGGGGATTAACCCGAGCCCTCTGTCGTTGCAGCAGACGCTCTTTCAAGCGACACCTGCTCGATTTCGTGGTCGCTTTAGGGCGCCGGAAGAGGTGTTTTGCCTAGAGATCCAGCAACAATTGGAAAAGACCGTTGACATGGGTAAGGGCATTGAACAAGGCGATGAGAAGAGCGGGTGTGGAGGAGGAGGGGGGAAGGTAGGAACAGTTGCAACTGTGACGACTCCGCCTTTGCTGACATTGGGGCGCAAGGCCTTTGGTTCATTCGTGCGAGCCTATGCCACCCACCCCGTGGAGCTCAAACCCATTTTTGCAGTGCGTGTCTTGCACCTTGGCCACGTTGCCAAGAGCTTTGCGTTAAAAGAACCACCCACTTCGCTCAAAGTAGGGAAGGAGGTGATTAAGATTCCTGGGGTTGGGAGCAAGGGCAAGGACAAAAGGAAGAGTGCGCGTGATGGTGGCGGCGGTGGTGATGATGGCAAGGGCGATAGAGGCAACAAAAGGAAAGATTACCAAGCCCGCACGACAGAGGATGGCGGAAGCACACGCAAGAACTTTTCGCCGCCGCGGCAGCAGCCTCCAGCAGGGAAGGCCAAGCCACGCACGCGCACCGCCTACAGCTCCGTAAGCGAGTTCAGCGCGGGGTAATAGGGTCTTCTGGGATTATGGTGGGTGGTGTGTAAGCAGATTGTAGGGGACCAAAATAACGCAAAGAAGAAACATGTTGATATGTCGTAGTCTTTTGTTGGAGAGCATTGTATTCCCGTTTCGCCGAATTGGGTATTCCGTGATGGTTGGGCATGACCAAGCATCTAGTATACGGAGATGTGGTAGAATGAGGTCAAAATGGGTGTGTATGCCACCTTTTGGGATTTATTCGCGATTCGACGATCCTCGACTCATTACAAGCACTGCAATCCTACTTCAGCTTCTCGGAGTCCGACCAAGGCTTCTTTCCCTCCCCGAACTCGTTCCAGAAAGCTTCGTTGCGGTCGAATCTCATCAATGAATACAACTCCAGGTCATCTTCTGCCCGACTCTCCAATCTCCCCCGCTACCGTATCTCCCCCTCCAATTCTTCTCACAGTGCCTCCCATCCCCGTCCTCTGTCTCCGACCTCTTTTCGAAAACCACTGTCTTCATCTTGGCTTCCAACTTTTAAAGATGGCCGCCTCCTTTGACACTTTTGAGGATGAGTCAGTTGAATACGCGTAAGCATCCGCAGACTTGCACGGTAAGTGGTAGTGGATGGTTTACGGGAGAGACTAAAGAAGGGGATAGTATAACGAAAAGCAAGACGGCGCTGGCGCCCGTTTGTGAAGCATCAGTTTACTGCTTAAGTTCTTACATTTTTTAAATCTGTGCACATTTTCTCATATTGTGATCTCAATGGATCCTAAATTTCGCGTTTGTTGTGATACAAAGGGTCACAATTAAGTTTGGTCAGGGACGCTGCCTGAATTTTGATAGTGTCCAATTGAAGGGCAGCATAATCCAAGGCAAATGAGATCTTGGTTGCATCTGTCTCTTGTCGCGCCGCCTCGTACTCATCCCGGAGCTTACCTCTGACAAACTGCTGTCGACGAGCTGTGGGCATGTCCCGTGAGGCCCTCCAAATGGCACGGTACAGGTGCAGGGCCCGGGTGCTTGTCGCGGACGATGTGGTGGGCATGGGAGCGAGACTAGTGAGCTGTGGCTGGCTGGATGCGCCAGTCCTCTTTCCTTTCTGCTGATAACAAGTCACGCTGCTGCTTTGTGGTGGAGACGATTGGCTTGGCCGACCTCCTCACCCTCTTCTTCGTCTTTTTCTTCACCCTCCCCCCCTTGTTTGCCTCTTTCTCTTCTTGTTTGCTGTGGCCGTATTTTGTGAGAAGGACAGGTCATCAGGTCGTGCAAAAGAACCACTGCGGCGTGTCCCGTGTCCGGAGCAAGAAATTAGTCAAGTGACTTCAAGGTAAACGGACAGCGACTTACGAGTCGCCAGGGCCGCAAGTCTTCTTTGTTCTCTACTATCACAACCCCAAACCGCATCCTACACAGGCCCACCGATCATGGCCACGACCGCTTTAACCAGGCTGTTCGCTCAGACGGAAGCCTTCCTATCGGCCGTGGTCTCTTCCCCCAGGAAGGCGAGCGCGCGTCCACCTACCCAAACCTGCGCCCCTCCTGCCCCAACCAGCCCGTGCACAGGCGAGGAACGACGATACTTGTACGTGCTGCCTGTACTGTTCCTAGAGTACTTGGCACTGAGTTTAAGCCGGGCATTGATGCCGGGTCTGATGGTAGCCACATTTAGCAACCACACGTACTTCGTCCTGGGTGTCATTGAAACCGTCAAAGGAATCTTGGCTTTCATGGCCTGTCCCCTTTTTGGGAAGCTCAGTGATGTAGTGGGAAGGCGGACAGGACTTTTTATAACGGTGCTGGGAACGACTTTGCCAATTTTGAGTTTGGCATTGACGCAGAGCATGTGGATTTACGCCGTTGCCCAGGGATTGAGCGGCATCTTTGCCTCGACATTCACCATTACCTTTGCTTACATTGCAGACTTAGTCCACAAGGAGAGACGTTCTTCAGCCTACGGCTTAGCGTTAGCAACATTTGGATTATCGTATTGCGTGGGCCCAACCCTAGGGGGGCTCCTGGCGGAACGCTTTTCTTATCGGACAGTGTTCGCCGTGTCGGTGGCTTTGGTCTTTTTAGCTGTCGCATACATCGTCTTGATCCTCCCTGAATCCCGCTCAACAAAGCAGCAACGTCGTCGGCAGGGCATTCGACTATTGGCTGCTGGCATGCCGCCGCCGGAAGAGTACTTGCCTTTGTCCTGGAGCCCCTTCTCGATCCTTGAGGTGTTCTCCGGGGATCCATTGTTATTGAGTGTGAGCAAGGTGGTCTTCTTGTACTATACCGGTGTGTGGGCTATCGTTTCCACGTTGATGGTCCACGTCCAGAGGTCATTCCATGCGAATGAAGTGACCTTGGGGGAGTTAATGTCGATGTTTGGGGTGTGCACGATGCTGGCTGAGGGAGTCCTAGTCAGGATTATGGTGCCGCAATTCGGGGAGAAAATTGCCATGCAAATCGGCCTGGCGGCCTTTGCCTTGCAATGCGCTTTTTTCGCATTCGCTCGGCATATACAGGATGTGTTGTTCTCCCTCTTGTTTTCGACATTGGCGAATTTGGTGTATCCGTCAGTATCGTCTTTGGTCTCGAGAAGTGTTCCGCCTAGTAAGCAGGGGGAGGCCTTGGGAGCCATGAATGGAATTAGGGCATTGACTGAAGGATTCGGTCCGCTGGTGTTTGGGTTTTTAATGTTCATGTGTCAGGATACCTGGGCTCCAGGAGCTCCGTATTTGTTGGCGAGCGCTTGTGGTGTGGCTGCGCTTTATTATTCGACCAAATTACCCAGTGAGGCGGAGGTGTGGGAGTATGAGAAAAGAATGCTGAGGGAGGAGGGCACGGTGGAGGCCGTGGGGCTGTTGTCGGAGGAAGGACAACAGGAGGAGGAAGAGGGAGGGGAAGAGGAAGAGAGTGAAAGGGAGCAACAAAATCCGGAGGGACATTTGCCCAAAATTACACCGGCGGCACCGACAGCACAAGCTGTACCAGCTGCACCGCTGCCGAACACGAAAAAGGATCCTCCAGTGGAACTAAAACATTTTGTGTCCGTTTAGTTTGAAATCTCTTATTATTCAAAAACGATTTTGAATGTATACTATGACAGACTACTATGTACAGACTGGAAGAAAACGGGTGGGGGGAAGAAGGATCACAAAAGTAAAAAAGGGATGATGAATGCACGCAACATCCGCGCCAGAGGACAAATAACGAATTACGGTAGACGAGAACTTCCCAGTAATTACTGTTTAAGTGGTAACAGGGCGATAACTTAACCCACCAGTGCTTTGATCACCTGGAGTAAACAAACACTGTGTGTAATCCAGAATTTGACACTTATATATTTTTACTTTCTTCACTCGTCCCCTCCCCCCCTCCCCCTTCCCTCCCAGCGACAGGCGGACAGAATCCAAGCACCAATATAATGGCATCCCTCTGCAAGCTCCTGTCCTCCTTTCTTTTTCTCTCCACCCTCGCCGTGGCCCTTGCCCTGGGCTACCTCCAAACGCATCCCGAATTCCGCCATCGATGGTTCGCGGATATCTGCAACTGCCTCGTGACCGACCAACCCGAGCAGCAAGCCATCCGCTGCTCCCTCCTCAAGGACGTCCGAGGCGATGTGTTAGAGCTCGGCCCGGGACCAGCCACGAACATGGAGTGCCTTGCAGCCCATGCGGAAGGGCAGATAAAGTCATACGTTGGCATTGAACCCAATGTGTATATGCACACGATTTTTCGGGACAAGACGTCGCATTTGTCCGTGGGCTTTCCTGTCGATCTCAAGACACTGGAGGGAGAGAAGCTAGGGTTGACTGATGGAAGTTTTGATACTGTGATTTTTACGCATGTGCTTTGCAGTGTCCATAATGCTACGCAGGTATTGGCGGAGGTGGAGCGTGTACTCAAGCCGGGGGGGAAGGTGTTTTTCCTCGAGCACATAGCCAGTCCCGAGGGGTCTTGGACGCGGCTGTTTCAAAAAACAATTGAGCCTGTCTGGAAGATTGCGTTGGATGGGTGCACCTTTGCCGATACGCACCTGCATTTGGACCAGTTTCGGACGCAGGGGGATGAAGGTTTTGAGGTCTATTATGAGTTTTTTGATGCCCCCATGCCTGTAGCCTTTATTAAGCCGCATTTGATGGGGCATGCGGTGAAGAAAGTGGGTGATGGCAAGAAGGAGATGGAGGGGTAGAAGAGAAGAAGAACATGCATTTGGAAATATGGCATATTTGACGATAATGTCTTCTTTTGTTTGTCCTCTGCACTCGGGATGGTAATCATACTGCTTCACTACCTTTCCCGCCTCTTCCCCCTCTTTTTTTTCCTTTTCTTCTCTCTTGCTCTCTTACCTCCGCATTCCGCTCGGCGGTTCATGTCTTACACAACTAGACGCAGTACCTCTCGCAACCTTGCTTCTGGAAAAAGCTACATTTCCGCATGCTCACTTCCACTTAATCCTTTTTTCACGCGGAGCACACCGCCCCGAGAGCTCCGAGCCATATCTTCCGACTCGCCTTCCTCGTCCCCGTCGACATCTGCTTCCCCTTTCATACCTTTCTCCTTCTTGACCAAGATGTCTGACTTTTTCTACCGTAATCATCACTCACCTTGCCTACCATCCCCGAAAGGAGGCGGTGAATGTTGTTTTGAAAGGGACATGAGATGAAGCGGCCCTTTCGCGTCATATAAAAGATCAACGAACCAGTCGGGGTTGATCTTATTAAGGAGGGTGTCGAAGTACTTGTTGGGAAATATGACGTGCTTGGAGGCACCGCACTGCCCCCTGTTTGAAGGGCAACTGTCACAAAAATATCCGACCAAGCGTTTGGTTGCTCTTGACCTTTGCACACAAATCCCCTTCCCCTTGCCCACCACAGTTGAAATTAGGCCACAATATTCCTGTCGGATAACCTACTGTGCAATGTCTGGCTTGTTTAGTCCAAAAAGCCGAGGTATCCTTGTTTGCTCCTGCTGCTGCAGCTGCTGCTCAATTGAAGCTGTGGCAAACGCAACTCAACGCCACTCAAACGACCCTCCCAACACAAACAATTATAACCACATAGGCTGTCCAGTGGTGCCCCGGCAGTCACGGGAAGGGGTAAGCAGCTGTACCACATGGCATTGTCGGCTCCAACAGGGGGGAGTGGCGGGCTACCATCATTGTCATCGTCCCCACCATCCGCCCTGCTGCCTAACCGCCTCCTTTTGCCGAGGCTGCTGCTCATCCTCACAGTCGCGTGTGTCCAGGCCTGGATCCTCCCTGTGCAATATCATCAACAGCACTTCAGCTGTAGCAGCAGTAGCACGGCCGGCTGCCGCAGGGGAAGAGGCAGTGGTGTCCTCCCCTTGACCCAGCCCAAGGCGACAGCAACCTCCTACGCAGCCAGCAGCGGCAGCGCTGGACACAACGACGCTGCAGACAGCGCCGATGAGAAAGACAGCACTCTCAAGGACAACGGATCTCGTCGTCCACGCTCTGGACCTGCGGCGGCCACGGATCAACCACGGCAGCAGCCACAGCAGCAAGGACAGCAGCGGCAGCAGCGACGCAAGGGGCCCGGACATGCCTGGGCAGGAAACGTAAATAACAACCAGCAACGCCAGCAACGCAAACCTCGACACAGCAACAACAACTTTTATCACCACAACGGCGGCAGCGGCGAGCTGGTCCGAGAGAAGCAAATTACGAGCTTCCTGCGCAACGCCGGGAACGAAGGCGGCTGCCGGGGTATTATGGAGGTTGTCGCCGATCACTTCAACGAGCTAAATTCGGTCCATTGCACGATGGTGCTGAATCGCTTGAGCAAGGCCACTCAAACTGAGAGAGATGTGGTGTTGCAATCCCCAGGATTTATCGCTTTAATGGACAAGACACAGCAGGTGATTGGAGAGTTTAGTAATCGAGACATCGCCCAAGCCGCGATCAGCCTGGCTCGATTCAGGGACAATCGTAAGATATCACGCTGGCAGGGATTGATTCATGCATTGCAGGAAAGGGCGGGTAGGTCGCTGGCAAACATGAGCACGAAGGAGCTAGCGATGATTATGAATGCGTTTGCAAATTTACCGGATCCGCCGCCGCCTGCATATTGGGATGTATTTTCCAAGGTATTTTTGATTAAAGCGGCTGATTTTGATAAGCAGGGACTGTCCATGGTGATAAATGGAATGAGCAAAATTTTGTATAGGCCCTCGACGGAGGTGCTGCAGACAGTGGAGGCTTTGACCTCAGGACTGATGGACACTTGTAACACGCAGGAGCTCGCGAATATATTGAATGGATTTGGGAAGTTGGATCATGTGCCTTCGCCTGACTATCTGGCAAGATTTGAGCTGTTGTCGTTACCGAAGCTGTCACAGTTTCAGCCACAGGAATTGTCGATGACTTTCAATGCCATGAGCAGGATAGGGTATCGGCCAAGTGATGCTTATTTGCGTGCGTTTGAGGGAGCGTGTATTCAGGCCCTGCCTCATTTTAAGACACAGGAGTCTGCAATGACCATAAATGCCTTCACAAAAATGACGGATTACATGCCGAGTCCGGCATTTTTCGCGGAGGTTGAGCGATGTGTGATTCAGAAGGTAGGGCAGCATCGCGCACAGGAGGTGGCGAACACCATTCACGGTCTGGGGAGATTGGGGTATGACCCTTCTGCTCCATTCGTGGAGGCCTTTGTTGAGCACGGTATGGCGGTGATGAACAAAATGAAGACCCAAGAGCTGGGGAATTTGATAAATGGGTTGAGCAAGATGTCGTTCCGGCCGGGCCCGGCTTTTTTCATGCGTTTTATGGACGTCTCGCAGCCGATGTTACACTCGTTCACGACGCAGGAAGTGTCGAATGCCGTGAATGGGTTGATGCGATTAGGGTGCAAGCCGGATGAGGAGTACTTGAGGGCGACTGTCCAGGTGGCGGCGAGGCATTTGCCTGACTATAAAGAGCAGGAGCTGGCGTGTCTGTTGCATGCGTACGGGCGGATGCTGTTTTTCCCCGGGGCCGTGTTTATGGAGGCCTTCGAAGCCGAGCTTGGGCGACGGGTTGCAGTGGGGGTGAATTCCCAAGCATTGGCTATGACACTCAATGCATTCAATCGCTTGAATTGGAAACCCTCGCCTCGCCTGCTGATTGAGATGGAGAGAAGCCTCGAGCGCGCGACGTGCGAAGGGCTTATCTTTGGGGCGGAACTCGCTCAAGCTGTCAACGGTCTGGCAAATTTGAACCATACCCCCGGGCGGTCCTTCCTTGCCGCATTCAAGAATGTAATCTTGGAGCAGAAGAATTTCGTGGACTTGTCGACGATTGCTGTCATTCTGTGGTCTCTTTCGGCTTTGGACCCGGCGAGAATGAAGGGGTTTTACACAGAGATGGTTGAGGTAGCTTGTCGGAGGTTGGAGGGGGAGCAGCCTGAGCCATTGCCTGTGTCGTTCCCAGGGGAGAGGAGTTCGATGTACTATTCGAGTTTTAACGAGGTGGTGCCGACGATTGGGGGGGAGTCATTGGAGCCACCCATGGTAATGTGTGTGAGGCAGCTCTTGCAGACTTGTCGGTATCTGACCATGTTGAGTAATCCGATCGACCAGGGGTTGTTTCGGAGATTTTCGACGTTGTTAGCCGAAAAGTGGGCGGAGTTGCAGCTGGAGAAATATGAGGTGCACACGTCGTTTTTTCACAGGGATGTCCTGGCGGTCGTGACGAAGAGCTTAGGCTTGCGATGTGATATTGAAGTGGAGGATGAGGCGTACACATTAGATATGGTGATTTACCCCGAAGATGGGGGGTTGCCAGTTGTGGTAGAGGCGGATGGGCCGCATCATTTCTTTAGGAATCAGCCAGAGGAAGCGATGGGATTTACTGTATTTAAGCATAGGTTGTTGGAGGGAAGGGCGGACAGATGGAGGGCGGTCGTGTCGGTTCCTCAGACGGAGTGGCAACGTGCGAAGGAGAGTGATGCCAGGAGAGGGAGGACGACACTGTTGGTGAAGAAATTAAAGGAGGCAGGGTTGGATTTGTGTCGAGTGACGGAGACAGTCATGGACCCGCAGATGTAAAGCGAAGGGAGGGAGTGAGGGAGGGAGGGAAGGAAATGAAAGCAAATTTTGTATCATCAAATATGAAGAAGAAAGAGAACGAGAAACTGTGGAGCACAGAAATTAACTCTCCGGTCGTAGTTGAATGCATTGCGAAGGGGAACAAGGCTCCCGACACTTAAAACAAAGGAATTAAATAAGTGATAACGTTAAGCGGGAAAAAAGTGATTCGTGGCGTGGATTTGAGTTCTTGGTTGTAGATAGTTTACGGATCGATCTATGTTTCGTCGTGGTCTTATTTTTTGCGCTTCCACCACTCAATCAATCAATCGTACTTCATTCTAACTGTATTTACAGATAATACTGTGGAGCACTACCGCTGACAGCAAGAAAAGTAGAGACAAAGAGCATAAGTCATCCATATCTTCCGCCCACGTGCCACACGATAGACAACATTTTCCCAACCACAAGGCTGCTTGTATCTTGCTCGGCCTCTGGGTCTTTCCAAGCTTCCCCAGGTCATCTTCTCCCTCCCGTTCTTCCTGTAGCTCACTCTTTCGACTTGCCAACGTCACAAATAATTACAGAAAGGTGCTACAACACAACAGCTTACATCAATTCACACCTCCTTTCCCTACTCGCACTCACCCTTCTTCTTCTCTGCTCTCCCTCACTCCCACTCTTTCTCCTTCTCCTTATCCTCTATCGCCAACACCCTCCCCACCCCCTCATTTCTACGCCACCCTACCATCTCTCTCACAACCGGATGCCAGTAGGACAAGGCCTCCAAATCCGACGCGCAATCCACCGAGCCCGTTATGAAAGACGTATATAACGTCGAGGTCAACGGAAAGGAGGGGAGGGATGACACGGGCGAGGGCCCAGTTGCAGGCGGCATGTCAATTGGCGCCCCTCCAAAATAAAGAGCGGAGGACGTCAAGTCCATTCCCTCTAGGACGTCAACCCTCCCTATCACTCCCTCCCTCCCGTACATTTCTCCTGTCCCTTCCCCCACACTTAAAAACGCCGCCTCACCTTGTCGACAGCCCGTCGAATTCATCGAATCAGCTCTCCTCCAATAATCAACAACTTTCGTCTCCGCTCCCTCCTTCCTTGCCTCTCCTTCCCGCGCTCCTGGCCCTGGCGAGGCCGAGGAATATGACGACGAGGAGCACCTTAACGGCTTGGGCTGTCTTCCCTCACAGACCGCTTTCCCTCCTCCCTCCTCCCTCTTCTTGACCGCTGCTGCCGCCATGGCCTCTCGCACCACCCTCTCTTCCTCCTGCCCCCCGGCAAACTGCAGGTGATGCAAAGGACACCATCCCCCCACCACCAGTGCACGGGCAATACAGCCCCAATGTCGGCAAAAATGTTTCCATTGCTTATGCTCCACACAAAACCCGTACGGATCGTCCACCGCGGCCTTCGTGCAACACCCTGGTTGCTGGCACTCCCCTTCTACTGCCTCCTCCCCTGCGTGCCGCACACACCGCCCTTTTAGAAAACAGGAAGCCTTGCAATCCACCCCCCCTCCACACCTACTCAACAATAAATGATACGGGCACAGAAATGGCCCCCCGACGCCGATAGTCGCCATTTCCGCACACCTACACCCGCCGCTAGGGTCAAAATAGGTGCACGGCACAGGCCTCAGCCCCTGCCCTCGCTCCCTCTGCCTTTGAATCAGAAACGTCCCCAAACCTCGGGAGTGGATCATGCACCAATCGTCCTTACTCTTCAACCTCGGGCGAGTGCACCCCGGATGCCGACATGGGTCTTTGCCCCCGTGCTTGGCACACCTCCCCTTACTCACCGCCCGCAAAGTGCAGCGGTCCATCTGACAATTTACAAACCCCCCATGCCGCGTACAGCGTCCATAGAACCTCGCCCGTCGATCACACCCATGCACTAAGCACATCTGCGCTCCTCCGTGCACGGAGCATTTCCCCTCCAACCTGGAAAAGCCCGTGCAACCAGGCACAACACAAGTCACCCCCCCCCCATGCCTTCGACAGCGTCCTGTCGACCCCCGACTCTTCTTCGTGCACCCCATCACCGAGCAATCCGCTCCTGCCATCCCTCCTCCCCCTGGTGGAGGAGTAGGGCTCTTTCGCTTTCTGCTGTCGTTCCCGCCTCCTCTACCTCCACCACCACCACGCCCACCACTGCCGCTGGCACCAGCAGCCCCACCAGCAGCCCCACCCATAACCCCAGGCAGGGACGACAAACGATCATCATCTTTCCCCACTCCTGTGCAACTATATCTTCTCACACTGCCGCCGCGACTGCGTGACTGATATCGTGTCTCTCGCCCTCCCCTTTCTCCTTCTCCTCGTCTTCCGCCGCCGCCGTCGACTGAAGAGTCTGAGTCCGAATCCTCATTATCGTCCTCTGTGCCAGACGCTAAGGAGAGGATGAATGGAAAGGAGGAGGTCGGGGAAGGAGAGGGATTAAGAAAAAAGGGAAAAAGTCTAAATAAATCAATCGGGGGTCAAGGAAGATAAATGTCCACCCTGTGACGACCCAGTGTGTGAGGCTGAGGCTTACTTTGTAGGTAGGAGGGCATGCGCCGGGCCCGTAGACCGTACGAACGAGGCATGTTGCTACTGCTGCCCCCTCCACTGTCTGGCACGTCCTGCTGCGTGGAGGTGGAAGATGGAAGCTGCAAAAATCTTTCCTTTCCGTCCGCCCGAGTGGGTGATTTGCCTGCACTAGCCATAGAACGAGGCACGGGCGCTGCGTGTCCCGAAGTATCAATCGAAACTCAGCTGCTCCTTGCGCATGTCCTCAGCTGGAGCAGGCAGATCGGCTCATTCTTTGTGGGTTTTGCGGGAAATAAGGAAGCTTTTAAGTGGGTAAGAAGTGCACCGCACCGGTAAATCGAGTCAGCCGCACGGCGGCATGCCGATCCTTGAAAAAGATCGTCCTCCTTTTTGGCCTCCAGAGACGCAGAACCGTCGAGTCAACATGTCCACAAACATTCGGGAGCCGAAAGAGTGGTGTATTTAAACAGTATTTTACTACACATTAGACACATAACTCTGGCTTTGTGGGAAAAGTGGGTCCGGAGGCATTGGTTACCCGGAGAAGCCTTTCTTCCGACGCTCGAGTCGGAACATGCCAGGCCCCGAGACGCATATCAGTGAGTTGCGTCTCTCCCTTGAAGGAATACTGACAAGCCCTATGCAATCCGAGGGAAAAGTAACGTGAACCAGGGTCTCGGTTTAGAGTAGTAGACAATATTCACGTCGTGTGCGCGTGAGTGACTTCAAATGTATATACATCACTGTATTGACTTCACAGCCCGGCGTAAAACCTCCCACTTCTTTCACACTTTCCCTCCACTCGATCTGTTGACTTCCTTCCCATCCTGACCCTAACCCCCACAGATACGCTGTATGTATCACCCTACAGCTCGCCAGCCGATACTTTACCTCCCTCCCCCGTGCATTTGCTTCTCCTCTTATTTTCAAGACTTCCCACGCCTCCTTATTTTCAAGACTTCCCATGCCTCCTTATTTCCAAGACTTCCCTACCTCTCCCCCCCCTCCTCCATCAACCGCTGCCGCTCGCGTTGCTTTCTTCCCAACGGTCTTATCCCTCCTCCTTCTCCTCCTCCTTCTCCTCCTCCTCCCCTTCCCTTCCCAGCCGGCGGGGCTTCCACCCTCGACCGTACCTCGTCCTCCATCAACTCCGTCCTTTCCCCCACCCTCATACTCACGCTTCTCGCCCTTGGATTGAGCTCAACTTCATCTTCTTGCGGCCTCATGGAGGAGCGTGTGAGTACTTTCCATGTGCTGAGGGCGTGTCCATAAAAATCACGTTCGACGACCCCGTCTTTATTCCCGGCCCTTAAAAATCTTTTTACGGGGCGGTCCTCGAGCGAATGGTAAGAGAGGACGACAAGCCTCCCTCCTGGTCGTACAAGGCGCGTGGATTGGAAGAGGATGGAGTCAAGAGCATCCATCTCGCCGTTTACTGCGATGCGGAGGCCTTGAAAAACACGTGCCAGGACTTTAGGCCTCTCTGTATGTCCATTGTGAGGAGAGTGAAGGAATTTTATCGGCTGATTATCTCATACCTATCATATTTAAAGTGTATTGGTCAGCGGATTTGCGATTACCTGTATAAGGCGTGTGTCGTTCAATCACCTCCTTCAACTGTCCCGTGGAAGTGAGTGGACGGGCGGACACTATCGCCCGCGCCAATTTATAGGCACGCGGCTCCTCTCCGTACTCTTTGAGTACTTTCGATATTGCTCCTACTTCCCAAGTGTTCACAATTTCGTCGGCTGAGAGGGAGGAGGAGGAGGAGAAGGAGGAGGAGGAGGAGGAGGAGGAGTGGATGTTGGGGCCCTGGGGGAAGGAGAGGAGAATGTGGTGGAGGGAGAAGATACATATAAGACGGGCTAGGAATGAGACAGCAGGGCAAGGGATTCACAGGGAAACCTAGAAAGGATATAAATGCCATAAGAAAAAAGATTGATAGACAAGTATCCTCGCATGAACATATGAAGATAAGTACACAACCAAACATCCGGAATAGAGTGGTAGAACGCTTGTTAAAGTAAGACTTCACTTCCATGATGCTCACCTCCATGCGCATGTCCAGTGGTCCATCACCCCTGAAGCTAAACCCCTGTAGATTATCAGCCCCCACGGAAGGGAGGAAGGAAAGAAAGCAAGATAGGAGGGACGGGGTAGGTTGTAAGCATCTATAACAATAACCACGATAATCCCACTTTTCCATAACGTACCCTCGAAGCTTCATCAAGCTGATGCGAGGAAACGCCCAAATCCAGAAGCATACCTATCAAAAATGAATGTTGACATGAGTGCACTAAGTGTTTTTCAAAACATTTATTTATCCCCCTCCTTACATCCCTCCCCCTTCCATCCTCCCTCCCTCCTCCCTCCTACCCGCAAATGGCCCTGGTTCCCTCCCTTCGGCGGCCTCTGGCGTCATCAACCCCTCCGCTACCAGTACTTCACTCGCCACACGGAAATTCGCCCTGACCGCCCGAAATCTCCCCTCTTCTTCCTGACTTTTCAGACGTTTCCCCGCGAAAGCCAAAGCATCAGGATCTTGATCTAAGGCAATCAGCTTCCCACCAGGCTGCTTCAATCGAGTGAGAATTGCTTCCGAATGCCCTCCTCCACCCAACGTACAATCCAAGTAAAGGCCTTGTGGGTCTGTGATAAAATGATCAAGAACCTCTCGCCACATGACTGGGGCATGATATTCACTTGCAAAAGTGGGGTCGAGGGCTGGTGTGCTGGGCTCATTGTCTTCTGAGAAGGATCGGGATAAGAGGGCTGGAGGACGCTGTTTGCTGCTAATGCGGGGCGAGATGTGGAGGGAGGTGGAGGAGAAGGCAGAAGAGGAAGGAAAGAGGAAGGTAGCCGAACCGGAAACTCTCCGTGTCGTGCCGGGGAAAGATAGAGTAGCCGTTGCCCGTCGGGGCAGCATTATCAGCGTGGTAGTGAAGAGATAAAGGAGAAGCGAGGAGAATAGAGGAGAGGGAGGGCGCCTAGTGGATGGCCGCATGCATCAAGGCAGTCTCACTCGCTGATCGTCTCCTGTGTTGACGGTTTACGTTGGAAGGATTGAATGCTGAATGTTTTGTTTGCATATGTGACCGCAATCCACATCTTCCGACTTAACCTCCCCATCCCTCCGAGTCAGGCTGGCGGAGGGTACGAAAGAGTCTTTGTATATATATTAACAAATCAGTGTTATTTTAAGTTGTTGGAGGGCTTGGAGATTCGGAGACTATATTTGATGGCATTTTCTGTCGCATAGCAACCCACCACCATAGGCATCCATGCTAAGGCCGCCTTACTTATGGCCGCCTTGGTTTGGTGTGCCGCTTCGAGACCTCCTCCTCTTCTGCTACATCATACTCATTTCCTCTTCATTTATGGCATTCAGCCACCAAAAACATAGCGAAAGGCGCTTGGATGGAGTTGTTTGGACAACGTTCTCCCATCACCATAGACTAGCGAACAACCTTTCCTGGGTCCGAGTGCATGATGTCAAATAGCGGAGCAAGTGGTCTCTGCGGTCAGCAGCAGAAGAACTCGCCTATAAAAGGAGTAGGATTGGAATTTTGGTCATTAGCAATAGGGGTTTCTGATGGCGTCGCCATAATATAAATATTCCAAATCGAAATTTTATTTAAGTGTGGTTTCTCTATCTCCCAACATTCTTTTTCACGCATAATTTGTCACATTCGTCATTCTACATTTCACCGTTCACTCCTGCTCCTCCTGCTCCTCCTTCTTTTCCAATCCCTCTTACTCGCACAAATACCGTTATGAATCTTCAATCATGTGATTTCTTCAAGCTGCTTTCAACCCCTTGCTGCTACTTCGCGTCACTCGTCTATTGGCGAGAGATGGTGATGCTGCCTCCGCTGCAGCTGCCACTGCTCTTTGTGATGGTATTGACAGTGGCGACGATGAATTAGAAACATATGAAGGTGTAGCCGCAAATTCCACGCCCCCTTTCCTCCTTTTCTTCATCTCTCCCACTGTGTCTGTCGTTTTTGTTTCCGCTGCCGTTGCTGCTGCTGCAGCTACTGACTTCTGGGTTCCTCCTTTCTTCGAGCCAAAAATCACAGCGGCTAATCCCTTGAACATCAAGTACCCCCAATACAAGTTTAAGACATTGGGTAACACCAACGCTCTGCTTGCCACGCGCACCAGCAGCGGCAAACCCGAATCAGCCGAGTGCGGGGTCGAGACACTGATGGCCCACAGGTTGTGAGGGAGCATCGGGTACAGCCGACAAGCGCCGAAGGCCAGAGTCATTATCAGCCCGTTAACGAGGTAAAGCGGATGGTCTTTGCCGTGGCGGTCGCTCTGGATGATGAACCATCGGTACTGTACGAAGGGCGTAGAAAACTCCATGCTCAGGCAGCAGAGGAGGAAGAAATGGCAGGCGGGATGACAGAGGCCGACGGGCCAGGTGAGGAGAGATAAACCGTGGTGAAGGAAGACGGGGATATGTTGCTATGGTGATTAAGCGGGAAGAAAAGGGAGGAAAATGGGAATTTTATGATCGATTCCGCACTCGTTATCGGTGAGATGCAGGTAGATTCGAGGCAATGCGCTCGTTGTCTTTCCACACATACGATGCTCCCCCCGAAGGCGTTCTCCCTCATCGAACCCAGGTCGATCCTTCTTCAGCCCCACTTTCCAATGTTAGCACTTACCGCCAATCGTCCTTCCCATACGGGCACCAGTAACAGGTCAAATAAAAAGTAAGCTAGGGTAAGAGGCGCCGCTGCGGCGAGCACGTCGCTGCGTGCATGAATCAAAGGTCCGCGTACCGCATCGGCATTCAATTGAAATACACCAGTTGTAATCTCATGTATCCCCGGCTCACAAAGCAATGACCAGACGCTGGCACCTGCGACCACCACGGCATGAACGACCGACACCGCCTTCAAAGCCCAAGACGCTTGAAGCTTCACGGTTTTCTTGCTATTCGTTGGCGCGATGACAAAGAGGGCAAAAAAGACAATGGAAACGAGTAGAAAGGACACAAAAGTCTTGGTGGCCACGTCCAGCGGTTCGATGGAGACAAGCAAAGCGTGCAGGGACATGGACGTGGGTTTGACGGGCTCCGCCATCGTTTTGCCGTGTCGATTCACGATGTGGATGCTGCCTTGCTTGGCGCAAAGCTGAAATGTCGCTTAGTCTTGACGGGCGATGAAGAGTTACCGTCTGGCTCTTGTGTAGCCTACGAGCAAGATATTGTCGACAAGTTTGAGTAAATGTGACGGGAATGTTTCAGAGGTCTGTCATGCCTCCTCGCTTTTTCTTCAACGGACAGCAGGGCGTTACGTAGAAGTTAAGCCTCGAGGCATGTATAGGAGTGAGTGATCTGACGAGCGACGCACCAAGCCCCACAGAAGATAGTCACAAATCATACTATTACGTCCACATCTGTCCCTCCTTTGAGCTGAGTAAGTCGCCCATGCGGGAATCTTGGCATTGAGTTTAAGCTATATCTGGCCCATCGCCCCTTTGCCCCTTTGCTATTGACCCTCCTCCTAGCTACCCGTGCTCACGAAGGCCTACCTAATGACCCATCCCAGTTCGCTCCTTCCTCTGTACATTTTTGGGCACAGGAATACTTACTTCTGCATTCGTCGAGGCCCGTTTCCTGCCTGCACGGATCTTCCATTTTCTCATCCCCGCTCCTTTCCCCGACTGTGCTCGGCACGGAGATGACCACTGTCAGCGCTGTAATGGCTGCCTCCACCCCCGTCGATAAGCACCAATCCCCCATATTTTCCGCGTCCGCAGCAGGGACGACAGTGTCGCCGGTCAGTTGCTCGCTGGGCACCCGCACCCCGAATTCATCAGCGTCGAAAAAGTCGAAAAAAGGGCACACGTTTGGTGTCTTGAAGACGGGCACTTTGCAAAAAATGAACCCCAAAAAGTCGTTCGACAAGCCCAAAAAACGCTTTGTCATACTAACGAGCGTAGCCATACACTGGTAAGTGTGAGAATGGGGGTGGGCGGGGAAAAGGTAGGGATGGAGAGAGATGTTAAAAAGGAGGTTAGAATAGAAGGTAGAAAAGAGGTAAAAGGTAGAAGTAGCCACCCTCCGTATTTCCTCCTCGTCTTTGTTAGTTGGCCCTTCTCGTTTTCCTCTCTTACCTGGCATGTCTCTTGGCTTGGCCCCCATCCAAAATACACCGGCAGCAGAAACAACAACATCAACCAGCTTTAGCAGCAGTTTTTTTCTGGGTCAGACCAAGCTCAAATAGAGCAACTACACAGATTTAACTTATGAATGCCATGCCCCCCCCCCCCCCTTCCCTTTTCCCAGGTTCAAGCGTGAAGAGGGCTACGACCTTTTTGGGGAAGAGCGAGGGAATATAAACATTCAAGACATTTCTAAAGTGCAAATCTACGAAGCACACTCCGGCAGTCCCTCTTCCATTAGCAATGGTGGTGATGGTGGAAAGGCCGGAGATTTGTTTGTAGTAAGTTGCAAGCAAGATGTTGTTTGTCGTATGTTTAGGGCTGCTTCGCCGGAGGAGGCAGACGGGTGGGTAACAGCGATAAAAAGTGCCATCAACGCCCGTTCGTCCTATCGGCGCGAGACGTTAAGTGGGCTGAGCTTTCTGCCGTATGAACACGAGCAGGAGGAGCGTCCCGTGCTTACGGTAGTAACGTTGAAGAGGGGAGGAGGAGGAGAGGCGGGGGGGATTGAAGTGGTCTTGGCCAAGGCCCCTGAAAATCGTTACGGGACTCTGGTCAGCGTGCCTTTTTCGATGGTCCCTGCCCTTGCTCCAGGGTCCTCGTCCTGGTCTCCCCCTACTCCTCGCGCGCAGGCTGGTAATGCCATGTTGTGTATTTTGTTGAGCAATGGGGACACGGCTGAAATCAGCGTGCAGTCCTTAAGCGAGCGCCCCGTGGGAAGCAAGGTGCCTGTGCGTTTGACAAGCCTGAGTGGCCGTGCCGCCGTTTTGCCCTTGACTATAGAAGAAGTGACGGATGCTAGACCGACACCAGGAGCAGGAGGAGGGGAAACTGTCGCCCGGAAGAATAATGCGCAAATAGATGTCCTTTTCCCCGTGGTATTTGCCGTCTTGGCGGCTGTTTGGATTGGAATGGACCTCATGAGCAGCAGCAGCAGCAGCAGTCTGACGGGGGACCGCCTGGTGTTAATGGTATTCGTTGGGTTTTCTTTCCTTCGTGTCTTCTGGGAGAGGCGACAGGAGAAGAAATATGCCACCGCACAAGCGTCCAATGAAGATATGATTTTGAAGGTTTCCATTGGCGACTACCACCTCGGTGGGGAGGACGGGGAAGAGGAAGACCCCTTCGCCATCCCTCCTATCCCTGAGCGATTTATCAATGGGTGCTTTGGTGATTTGGTGGAGGCAGAGCGAAGATGGAGGGTGACTCTAGCGTGGAGAAATGACTTTGGAACGGATGGGATACTCGAGCGGGAGCACCCTATGTTTGATATTGTCAAACAGAGCCTGCCAGCTTTTTATTGCGGGACTGCAAAGGATGGGAATCCGGTTTATTATGAGAGATCGGGACAGACAGATTTGCAGAAGGCAAGGCAGTGTGGCATTGATTGGATGGTGTATAACTATGTGCATTCTACGGAGGTACGTGAGAAAGGAGGACAGTGTGCCTGTAGAAATGTGTTGGGGCGGGGGGGTAGTTTTATCTTTTTCTCTGATCGACTTTTTGAGTTTTTCTGATGTATTTATCGGTCATTACAGAATGCTGAGCCATTCATTCCTGGCTCCTCCCACTCATTCTTCTTGTTCTTTTCCTCCCCTTTTTCTAAGTTTGTGTTCAAGGTGTTACATCCCAGAGAGACCGCCAAGACGGTAACTATTTTCGATGTGGACGGGCTTTCGCTTGGCAGCGTTGCAGGCGAGCCTTTGGAGTTTATTCGGAGGGCAAGCCATGTGATGCAGGTACGCACAAGGATGAATAAAAATTAGAGGATAAGAGTCATGGAGGGATAAGAGAAGGAGAAAGAGGAGAGTTACGATAATTGGGTCTTGCAAGAGACTCAGACGAGGGAAATCATCTCGAGCTGACAGTCGTGGACTTCCGTCTTCCAACTTTTACCACCATGCCAATTACCCCTTCTCACCTCTCCACAGGAACACTACCCCGAGCGATGCCGTGTCATCATAATTTGCAATTGCCCGTCTTGGTTTAGTTTTGTCTGGAAATTGATTAGGCCCCTTGTCAATGAGACGACGCAGAAAAAAATCAAGGTACGTGCGTGCTTCACTATCAAAAAGATGAAAAAAGAGCGGCCTTTTTGAATTGCAGGTACTGACCGCTTACATGTATTGATACTTTTTCCTTTGTCTCTTCCCAAATCTTTATCAGATTGTCAGCAAATTCGGTACTTTTGCTGCCATCAATGAATTTGTTGAGGCTGATCAGATCCCCGTCGAATATGGAGGAACGCTCCGCTTTGGGGATGGGGAAGATAGCTGTCGCTGGCACTGCCCGGAGGAAGTGAGATTGCGCGAACTTGTGTATGCAGTCAACGAGAGATTCAGGGCTGAGAGGGCTGCAAGGGAGGAGCCGGAGCCGGATTGGATGGAGCCGACGTATCGTTGAGAAGCAGTGAGGAAAGAGGGAAGAGCTGAAAAGCCGTGGGCGATGGAATGGAGAATGGATGACTGGGAGTAGGGAGAGGGGAAATTAGGGTAATTGACCGGAGAAAGAGCACGCGCAAAATATGGAGAGGAAGGGAAGAGCAACACGTGGTGTTGACATTCCACAGATTCAAATGAACATGGGCATCACATAACAATCAAACAAATTTTGTCTTTCTCAAGAAGTGATTGATTCAAGAATATAATGAACCGGCTGGGTTTCGGCCCCCTCCCATTGTGACAAGGATGATAACGCATCGGGACGTTTGCCTGCGTTTGGATTGATCAAGCGAGCATTACCCGAGCAGGAAGGAAGTCAATCTTGAATCATAACGAAGAAAGAAACATGCAGACAAGTGGAACGAGAGAAGATAGACGTGGCTCACAAGCCGAAAAGAGGCCGAGCGCCCGCAGTTGGTTTAGCAGACAGAAAAGACAGGCTCACGCGCTCGATATTCTTCTTTTCCTTCACCTCCTTCTCTTTAGAAATACAGTCGCTTAGCCTCTCCCATCCCCTCCTCTCCCTCCCCTTCCTCCTCCCCCTCCTCTTCCTCCTCTCCCCAGCACCAAATCCACCCTCTTCACACTCGTTGTCGCCAGCAAATCTATCAACCGATCGTGCCCCTGCCCCCCTCTCCCCCTCCCTTTTCTCTGCTTTCTCGCCAAGTACCGCACCACATCCGCCCTTGTCAAAACGTGGGGTTTCTCCGCTCTCAACCCCCTCGTCTGGCCCTGCTGCTGCAACTGCTGCTGCTGCTGCATCTGTTGCTGCTGCTGTTGTTCATCCTCCGCTAATGCCCCCCCCGCCCACGGCATCTTGTAAGGCTGTAAAAATTTAACCACAATGGGCTCTCCTGCCCCCAATGTCGCCCCCTCTCGAATCAAATGCCTCACGTCGTCGTTCCCTCTCCCCCGCGCAATTCTCACCAAGTCCTCCAACAAGCCAGTCGCATAGTCCTGGCAAGCCCTCGACAACGCTTCCACTGCCCACTTCCTCCCTGGACCCTCCGCCTCCTCGTCCTCCTCCACCTCGTCCTCCACCTCGTTCTCTCCCCCCTCCTCCTTCCCCACGCTCTTCTTACCTGCACCCATCCCTCCCATCGCTAGCGCGGCCAACCTGTCCCCCTCTTTCCTCTCTGCCCTCGCCAAAGCCTTTCGACAGAGCTCCCCATCCATCACATGCTTATTTTCCCATTTCTCCGCTTCCACCGCCGAGAGCATCCGCATCGGTTGTAGGTGCTCCAGCAGCCCCTCGTCTTCTTCTCGGACGATCGACTCCAGATCTGCCTCCCGTGTGATGTCCGTCTCGATGTCGTTCCCCGTCGCCTGCTGTGCGTTCACCAAATCCAGGTCGTCCAGCATCTCCACCACCACATGTTGCGGATATTGCTGATGTCGTGCAGCCATCTGCTGCTGGTGCTGCTGGTGCTGCTGCCGCGATATCCCTCCCTGCTCCCTTCTCCCCTGTTCTGGCGAGGAGAGCGCGCCTCCTCCTCCTCTTCCTCCTCCTCCTCTTCCTCCTTCTCCTCCTCCTCCTCCTCCTCCTCCTCCACCACCTCCTTCCTCGAGCAACCGCCGCGCCTCCTTCCAGGCCCGGGAGACAAAGTCTTTCCCGAGCAACTGGATCAACTTGTCCTGCACCTCCACATGGGGTAATTTCGGGTGAGATTTGAAATAACGAAACGCCTCTTGAATCTCACCCTTTTTTCCCTGGTCCATTTTGAGCATGGTTCTGTAAAGGCATTCTGCGAAGCTTGCTTTCTTGGCACTGCTGGTGGAGGAGGGGCCGGAGGATGTGGAGGCGAGTGAGGAGGAGTTGGAAATGGTGGTGGAGAGAGAAGGAGGACGGGCGGTGGGAGGGGCAGTGCGTTGGAGTGGCGGTTGGGATCGCTGTTGCTGTTGATGCTGCTGCTGCTGCTGTTCTGGTCGTTGTAGGCGCTGTTGATGCTGGAGCTGTTGCTGCCGCTGCTGGAGCTGCTGCTGCTGCATTTGTTGTTGCTGTCGCTGTTGCTGTTGCTGGAGCTGCTGCTGCTGCTGCTGCTGCTGCAAATGGGGCTGCTGAGACTTGACCGTCGGCTGCTGTGGATATTGATAATGCTGTTGCTGTTGCTGCTGCTGCTGCTGCTGCTGCTGCTGCTGCTGCTGCTGCTGCTGCTGCTGCTGCTGCTGCTGCTGCTGCACGGATGGCATGGAACCTGTCGGTTGAGGGTGCTGGGCATACTGCTGCTGCTGCCGCGGCTGCTGGGGATGGACGTGTGCTTGGGCAAAGGTGCCTAATTGCGTCTGTTGCATTTGACCTGGAGGGACAAAGGCACCTGAGAAGGGCATGGGGACGTCACCCGAGGGATTGTTGTAGGGGGCTGTCGAAGGACGAACATAAGGTCCTCCTCCCCCAGATCGAGGCGGTGGGCCCAGAAGCTGGGGTGGGTAGGCGCCAGGAGGTGGGACTGCTCGAGGGATTGGCACGTCGGAGCTCTCCTCATCGTCCTCTTCTTGGAGCAAGGCGGCAACATCGACTTCCATGGCCCTATGCGTGCGTGGGGCTGCATACAATATGATGGTGGTGAGAAAATGGAGGAGGCTGATCGTGACGAAAATTCAACGAAAAGGCTCGCAAGGAAGGCATGATCGGCACAACTTCTTGACTGTGAAAGACTGTACATAGGACTAGTTGTGTTGCGTTGCGTCCGTGTTAATAGGGTACTGATGAAGTGTGATGATGCAATGAAGGACAGCAACCGTGACGACCTTTGGAGTCCGAATAATCGACCGAGCTACAAAAATTAAATAATAGTCGCCCCAGGCAGCCAAAGCAAAGCCAGTACCCACACAACAACAACAACGCGACACGGCAGATGTTGATTTTCTTTTTCTTTAACTGTAGTGTCCTGCAGATTTCTTTCCTCTTCCCCCTGGGCCCCTCTGTTCGGCCTATCCACTAAGCCCTGTTTACGCCGCCAAGCGATTCAAAATTCCCAGCATATTTTGCAAGTCAACCGTCTCCTTAAATTTCCGTACCCGCGGCTGATTCTCCTTGTTGAATGCAAAAACCACGCGGTCCTCCACCACACGGGCAACCACACCATCATTTGCTTGAGCCTTCAAAAAGGTCTCGAGCGCGGCCCCGGAAAGCCCCACGCCGTCCCCGATGTGCGATTTGTCTGCTGATTGGTACGTGGCAGCGTGCACAACCAAGATGACTTCGAGGAGGGAGGGAGGGAAAAGGTATGGGTGTATGAGAGGCAAATCCCTACACCACGAAAGTACATATAATAAAGAAACAATGATTATTCTTCCCTCCTTCACCGAACCACTTACTCTTGCGTATGTCATCCTTCCAAGTGGGAATGGCAGCAAAGACTGCCCCCCGGGTATTAACAATTGACCAAAAGTTGGCATATCGCGCAGTCTCCAAGGCCTCGGCCGCGTCCTTGATAGTGAGGACGGTTTCCTGAAACGGGAGAGTACGAAAGACGCAGTAAAATGAATGAGTGGCTATGAGTAATTCTGTGCGATGCACACACACAGAGCAAGCGCGCAACAGATATCGTCTTTTATTCCTACTGGAGGCAAAGAGAGAGACGCTTCTTCCGCAAATCACACGACTCTAACCTGTCCGTACGTACATCTGTCTGAAGTTTCTCGGGAAGGATGTAGAGAAGGAGGGTGAAGTCCGTGGCCGGGAGGTTCAGCAGGGCTTTGAGCAGAATCTGTGAGTGGTGGGATGGTTGTTCGGGGAAAGAGGAAGTGAGCGAGCGAGCGTGAACGTCTCCACCATATTTGCACGCGCGCTAGGCACAAGCCCGCATTGCAAATTGCGAGTATTTCGAACTCTTCTTCAACTTTATCAATCACTGCTTGTTCCATCTTCAGTCCCTCCCCCTTCTTTCCCACATGCGTGGGTCTCCAAACTTACCGTCTCAACTTTCTCTTGGTTGGCAAAAGAGGGGTACAGCAGGTACAACTTGAGCAGGGTCTTATTGGCCTCGAAGTCATAAGACCCCTCCGCCACCTGATACGGAAAAAGGGGAGACAAGAAACGTGAATAGGTAGGAGAGGTGTTTGTGATTGGGGAGACAGCCTTGCTGGAGATCTGGAAATGAACTCTCAGGGCAGAATATGGAGAATAGAAGACATTTCTCTCGATTCAAAGCGTAATTGGCGCAGCAAGCGACGGATTCGATGCAACAGGCACATCTTTAAGCCCCATGCCTTCCTCCCAAACCCTCCCATGGCATCTACCCACCTGTTGCAGCAAGTACTCCTCCAAAGGCTTGACCTTCTCCTGGGTGTACAGACCGTTCCCGAGCACGCTGGCGTGCACACTGTCGTAATTCTTAGGCATACAGAGGCCCGTGGTTAATGACGCTTGGCTCATGGCTGCTGCGTTAGGCGTGCCGGTAGGTGATGGTGGGGAGGCAATGATGGGTGGGAAGACCAGAGCCGTGGTTGTGGTTCGCCGCGCCCTGTGAATGAAAAAGAAACATGGGTGGGACATAGATTAGCTCAGACTCGACTAACAGAGGAATTGGAAGCATAGATATACGTTTTAACACTGTCGAGGGTAGACATGGAGGCAAGCCAGGAGTCACGCAAGCATTCCTTCGTTGGGTCGAATGGTGGTGGGGCATGCGGTCCGAGCCCCAGCCCATGCCCTCAGCCAGTTACATATCAGACTCCAACACACACACCATATCACAACCTATGGACACAAAAAATCAACTCTAGTAGTTACCAGGCGACGAATCGCAAGCTACATGCCGCTCCATCGTTAACAAGCGCTGCAAGCACCTGGAGCAAGTTGGAGAGCAAGAGCGAGAATTACACTATCACGATGCGTACACTTTGCTGTCTCCATCCAAGACCCACGAGAAGTGCCTTGGCCATGAAGCATGTTGTGTCAGTCCTTGCCATCGTCGTTATGCTGCTGGTGGCCCCGAGAAGTGGCGCATCCTCATTTCTGTCAAGAGGTAAGAGGCAGTCGAGGCAGAGTACCCCCCTTATACTGGTTGAACCGCACCACTAATACCGCAGCTGACAACCATAGCGTGCTCGTTTCTCTTACGTCAAACGCGCATTGACAGAAAAGACAATAGGAACATTCTTTGTCTCTCGCCGTCTCTCACCTCCTCCCAACTTCCACCCCATTTCAGATCTCTCTTTCGTACCGCCACCACCGCTACAACTCCCGTCACCCTCCAACGGCCGTGTGGGCATCACCAGCCTTCTCTATGCGCGACGACAAATTCCACGAATCAGTGACAACAGCAGAAGTGGCTATGACTCCGGCCTGACACCAAGTAGCAGTCGCCCCGGCAGCCCGGGAAGTAAAACGACCTCTTTCTCTCCTGCCCAAGCGCCCGCCGCAACAGCCGCCGCATCCCACACCATCACCAGCCTGATCGGGCGAAGCGACAAAGTAGAAGTCCTTCGAGCGATTGAAGGCCTCCCTCCTCAATTTTTAACCGGGGCCACCGTCACTGCTGCATGGGACCGCCTTGCCCAACGTACTGTTTCGTCTGGCCCCCGCGCCCCTCACCTTCCCCCTTTGCACACAGACCGTGCCTTCCTCCTCCTCCTTGAACGGACCCGCGAATTACTGCTTGATCTCTCCCCAGGGCATTGCGCTTCTATCGTTGGTAATCTTGCGAAGCTCCGTTATCGTCCTGATGATTCATTTCTCACCACGTTGCTCTCCTCTTGCCGTGCGCGGGAGGAGCGGCAAACCTTTGGCCAAGCGGCGCGGTTGGCGTCAGGATTGGCGAGGTTGGATTATATTTTGGAGAACGATGAGCTGGAGAGATTGGCAAGGATTATGGATGAAAGAATGAAGGTAATGGATTTGGATAGCTTGCATCCGGAGAGTCTGTCGCTGGGGTTGTGGTCTTTGGCCGTGTTGGGTAAGCTGTCGGAGCCGGGGATGGAGGGGTTGAGGGACGGCTTGGTGAAGGCGGCGATTGTGCGGTTGGATGCTGTGCATATGGAGGCGACGGCGGTGGGACTTGGGCAGGGGCCAGTTTTGTCGGAGGGAAAGGCTAAGAATTTGGTGCGGATTTGCAGACAGTTGAGGATAGCGTTGCTGTTTTTGCCGCCTCCTGCTGCTACTGCTGCTGCTTTTGCGGGTGTGCCTGCAGCGTCACGTTGTTCACTCTATTCTGGCTCAGCTGGCAGCAGCAGCAGCACCACCACCACCACCACCACCCTCTCTTCCCTCCCTTCATCCTCCTTATCCTCTACCGAGCTCCTTCGACTTCGGATCAACCAAATCTGGCTCGATCTCGGCGCTTGGCTTGACCCTGTCCGTCCTTCCCGTCTTCAAACGGACGTTGAAACGACCCTCCGCTCCAACGGTGCCTTCTTTACGAGGGAATGGGAGGACGGCGTGGTCACTGTAGATATCGCCTTGCACCCACTACCGGTTCCCGAAGGGAGCGAGGGAGAGAAGAAGGAAGGGACGGTGAGGCAGCCGGTGGCTTTGGAGGTTGATGGGCCGTCGCATTTTTTTGTGAACCATCCACAGAGGCCGACGGGGGATACGAAGATCAAGCACCAGGCGTTACGCTTGAGCCAGCAATGGTCGGCAATTATTTCATTGCCGCATTTTGAGTGGCCACGGGCGAGGATGGGAGGGAAGCAGAAGAAGCCGCGGCAGCAACAGTTAGCGTGTTTGAGGAGGAAAGTGGCGCAGACGGGGCTAGAGCCGGGAGATTTTTTGGTTTGAGTAAAGGAGGAAAGCGAGGAAAGACTGGGGTTGTAGATACGAGAGAGGGGGAAATGGTGCATGTAAAATTAAGGCGAAACGACTTAAAGTGTACGTAAGCAAGAAGGGAGGAGACAAAGGTCACCAAGAAGGCTCAAGTAAGAGATATATGTGTCAACCGCATGTCATGATGAGAGGGCTGTAAAAAGAAGGGGAAATTCTGGTGGGCCGATGTTCGGATATCGATCGTATTTCTGATTCTGTGACGCGATATGCCTGCACGTGCGCTCCGTTGCCACCGTCTGACCTGAAGCATCTACAGACGTAGAGATAGTAATGTGATATTGAGGGCTAGTTGCCCAGACACTCCTCTATACAGTTCCCCAAGACTTCTCACTGTCTCTGGTTGCTCGTAGGGGCTTCTGACCGCTTGCACGGATGAGTATAAGAAAAAAGCTTCGTTCTATCCAGGCCCGCCAAGACATTTCTCGATCAGTAGAAAACAAGTCCAAGGCGCGAAACACCCCCGCCTCATGCGCCCGCGACATTGTGGAGCCATAGCTGTGAGCCAATGAATTGAATTCTCGACATGTATCTCAATTTCCTTTTATTCATCTTCAAAACATTGCTTACATTTTAAATGCTCTTTTTTGTTGGATCACTCTCCTTGAGCTTCATTTCATGCATTCAGATCTTTTCCTCCCCCTTCTCCTTTCCGCCTTCGTTTTTAGTGCGTGATCACCCTTACTCCCTTCAACCGATCTATTCGGTGCTTCCAGTCCGGGCACGAAATCATCATCTTCTCCTTTCCGATATCCAACAAGTTCGAAAGTACCTCCACCACTTCGGCGCTGAATGCTTGATCGACCTGCAAAAAGCTCACGCATATCGCGGGATACATCTGATCCATCATTTTTATGGTCCTAGCCCCCTCCCTCTCCCACTCTTTTTCCTTCCCTTCCTCGATACCGCCGTGCTCCTCTTTTCCCCGGCAATGCACGACAAGGACAGAGTCTACCGTACTTTCATTGGCACGTACGTACAACAACGCTTTATTTAGGACATACATGTCTTTGGGGTCTTTGCAAAAGAATACCATCTCCTCCGAACGCAGCGATTTCAACTCCTTCTTCAGCACTGACGCGAGGGACGGCGGCGCAAAGTAGATTAAGAGCTTGAGTAGCCGTACGCGTTGAAACATAACAAAAATCAAGACGCCAACCCCCGAGAGGTACAAACAAAAATACACCAGATAATCAGACTGACTCGCCAGATTCACCAAGAACGCTAAAATGACCGCGGACCCGCCTCCCATCACGTGCGACCAAGGCGCTATCACCTCGCGTGGGAGCTCAGCCCGTTTTACCTTCAGCATTCCACAACCGATGGCAAATAGGGTCATGACGCCGAGGAATGAGAAGGCGTACACGCCGGCCAAGGCTTCGACGTCGCCTTCCAGGAGCACTACCTGAGAAGAAGGAATGGAGGGAGGGAGGGAGAGAGAGAGGGAGAAGAGGTATGACTGTGTGAATGCTTTTTGTCAAAACTCATTCCTCCACCGTACCTGACTGACAGCCAACAACAAATAGGACAAAATAATGAAATGGTCCGTCCCGCGCCATTCATTCCGCGTCAGCAAAAATGAAGGCAAGCACCCGTCTATCGTCATGCTATAGATCAAGCCTGTGTGGGAGGAAGCGAGTGAACAAAGGAAGTAAGTAAGAGATGGCCATTATATCAATGTAGACAGAAAGGCTTTTCATATCTGCTTGACGACCCATCCCGTCTTCTTCCTTACCATCGATTCCGACATACGCCGTCAAGACTGCGCCACTGAGCACCACGAACGCATCTAGGGACACCCAGATCCTAAACAACCGCCCCAGATTAATCATGCTGTCTGGTTCCCTGACTGGCCCGAGTCCAAGGGCTGCTTGAAGCCAGTTCCCCATGACGTCGGCGACCCGCTCGAGTACGGTCTCGGAGTACGCCACAACGACGGGGACGGGCAACACGGCGATGGACAGAAGAGAGAGGAGAGGATTGAAGACACAGACCGCTTGTTGCATATTTTTCAGCGTGAGGAGAAAGACGCCCGGCTTCTGACTTTCAATGTACTGTGCAGATGTCTCAAAGCCACTCACTCCCAAAATTCCCGCGGCGAACCCAAACAACAACGCCGTCCAAATGCTCCCAGGCAAAACATCCTCCTCCGACCCTCCCACATTTCCAGCCCCTTTAAGTCCCCCGACTCCACCCAAATTATCAGTGCCTGTGATAGACACGCTTGGGAACGGCAAATGAAAATTAGCCCTTAGCTCTCCCAGGTCGTTGAAAAGGACATACACAAGCCCCAGGACCAGGAGCAATGCTAAGGTGCCGACATGGATGGCACAAATCACCGTTGCTACCCCTGCGCTTTCCCGTAATCCCATCCCGACGATAAACGCAAAGAGAGCAAGCAAACAGCAGGCGGCAACAGGTACGTTGATTAAATCAGGAAAGACGGCATGCAAATAGTTGCAGGCCGTGACTGCAGACACGACACCCGTGGCGATATACGCCAAAATACTCAAACAGGCAGCACTAGCTGCCACTGCTTTCGTAGAGGTATTGATCAGCAAGGCATATATTCCACCATTTTGACAAATAGCTGTGATGGCCTCTCCATACACCGACCGAAACAGGTACAGCACCAGCCCTACCATCAAAAAGCAGATAGGGGCAAGCTGGCCCGCACAACTAGTGACCAAACCGATGGAATAGAAACAAGAACTTAGAATGTCGTTGCCGCAGATGGATGACGACTGCAAAGGACCCAGCATCTCGTGCGGATGCCGGCGGCTGTCCAAGGCATGGGCAGCCATGGTGATGGCGGCGTCATCGATACGAATCTGCTCATTGTAGGTGCCCCAGCCGGGGAAGTGGTGGTGATTGCTGCCGCGGGAAATAGCAGTGGTGGTGGACACTGGGGCATTGGTTTGTAATATGGTATTGTTGACGTTTAGTAATCGTGTAGCCTCGTTGAGGCAAGTGGCGGCCGTCATGTTGTGGTAGCGTGGACAGAGGGGCCATGCAGAAGCAACAGGACTGGCGCTGGAGAGAACCTGTCGATTTGGGATGCAGGGAGGAGGATACCACCCCCACCAGCAGCACAAGCTGGGCCGGGCCTGTATAAAGGTCGTGGGAGAGGCGGTGAGTGATAACTGCGTGCATGTCCGTGCAAGTCGCATCGTGTTCAGGTCTCCGCCTCGGGGCAAGAGATGAATCATTTAGCTTGCGCCATCAATTCCGCGATTTGTTCCACCGTCTTGTCGCGCTCTGACCCACGGTAGATGACACTTCTTCATGCCTAAATGTGACCAAATGCATGTGGAGAAAATAAATTGGTGTTTGAGGGCCGGGTAAAGGCGTTGTGGGGACTTCACTTGTGTCGCTTGCAAGGCGAGAAGAGGCAACTAGGTGGTGAGGAGGTTGTGAACGGAGGGCATAACATGCAAAGGTCGTCTCATACAAGGAGCTAAGTACGGAAGACCAAAACTTGGAATTCGTTTAAAAGATCTCGAAGATTGTTAGAATGAGATTCGAGCATCAAGAAGCGAAAGGCGGAGACTATAACAAGACGGGAGACGGTTACCCTTCATGTGTTACCTACACCATTGGACTGAGGGCACACAATCTTCATAGACAGCATTGTTTCTGCCTGTTAAATTCCGTTTAAAATGTACCTGTTCCCTAAATTCCAAGCCGCGAATATTCGTCAGATAATTTGCCAAAAATGCAGTTTGTAACAGGCTTGGAAGGCTGGGAGGCTGGTGGTGCCTTGGTGACAAAACGAAGACGCGAAACCAAGCAATTCCGAATCAAATATAACAACAAAGTCTTAGACGCACTTGATATGAAGATTTTGTGAGTGAAAGCACACCTTTCTCAACCATATTACATATATTGGTCCAGATGCCAGGGCGCCACGCGGAAGCCGAAAAGATGGAGAATTGGAGGGAAAGCTAGCTAGATTTGTGCCGCAGCTGGCAATGCACACGGTGGTAGGCGCTCATCTGAATACCTCACATTCCAAATTTGCGTACATCAATCTTACTAGCCTGGGTTCATGCTTATGAAGTCAAGAACATCCGAAACCCTACCTACCCAAATGGCCCATGCTGACCGCTAGCACGTTTGTGTGCCTGCCTCCACACTCTTTCAAGTCGCTGTCTGTGGCTGGCGGACCGTCTCCTTCCCCTTCCCAATTTCTTGTCTTCACTCGCAAGCCATTTCCCTTGACCAAGCCCACACCTGTACTTAGAGAAATTGTGTAAGTTAGCTGGAAACTCTCGGGCCGTAGAAAGCTTGGAAGGATGGCTGGCGTAGAAGCCTCGCTCCCCTCCTCCCATCCATCCTCTTCTTCGTCGCTAGCCTCTAGGCGGGGAGGAGGCAAGAAGTCATGGCGTTTGGTCATGTCGCCTTTGCCACTCATGTCCAACAGAGACACATTAAGCTTAGACACATATTGACACGGTGGCCGGGGGCCAAAGCCCTTGTGGCGTCAACCCCAACACTTGCCTTGCTGCCCCCCCCTGCATCATCACCCCCCCCTGCTTCTTTCCAATCCGCATAACTCATCCCACTCCGTCTCTCCCTACACGAACTTAAAGGCGACCATGGGACGCGCCGTGACAGTGCGGGACATCAAGCCCCAAGACTTCATTGTCGCCTATGCTGCTCACTTGAAGACGAAGGACAACTTCGAGGTCCCTAAGTGGGCAGACATCGTCAAGACCGGTATCGGCAAGGAATTGGCCCCTTACGACCCTGACTGGTACTACACCCGGGCCGCGGCCGTCCTCCGCCAGATCTATCTCAAGCAAGGTATTGGTGTAGGGGCGCTCCGACGCATCTACGGTGGCTCCAAGCGCCGTGGGGTGGAGCGATCGACCACAGTGCTGGGGGCCGGGGGCTGCATCCGTCATGTGCTTATCCAGTTCGAGGTACGTGTGGGGGTCAGTGTGGCGTTGGATGGAGAAAAAAGGGAGAAGGGGAAGACTAGAGAGAGTAGTATTCGAAGTAAGGAGGACGCAGCTTTTGATCTGGTAGCAGCGTGGTACGAAAGAGATGGAAAGGAGTGGAACTCTGCGTGACTACGGGAAGGCTTCCGTGTAATGGGACAGAGAGGCTGTAGAAAATTAAGGCGCAGTTGGTCAATGTCACGGGCACGCAGTTAGGTCAATGATCTATCTGCATGTGTGTTCATCTCTACCAGATGTTCTGTTGATATCGAGAGATATATTGTTTGAGAGAGACATATGTTAATCCCTACGGATGAAGTACATGAAGGAACTCTAGCCACAATCGATATGACCTGCCCATAAACTCAATTCCCTTCCTCTTTCTTCCTCCTTTTTACTGTTCACGCCTGAAAACAGAACTTGAAGTACGTGACAAAGGATAGCAACGGCGGGCGTAAGATTACCAAGGAGGGGCAGACGGCCTTGGACCAGATCGCGGCCTCGGTTGCAAACGCTGAGGCGGACGAGTAAATTACAACATCGACATTACATAGGACTAGCTAGTGGCGGGTGCTTTCTTTGTTGGATGGGCGTGTACTTGTGTTTCTGGAATGGATGCTGCTACTGCTCGCTCCTTTTGTTTGTTTTGATGGGGTGGACAACGACACGTCTAGGCAAGGAAGAAAAGGGGACACTGCAAAAGAAAAACCAATACCAAGCATATTCTCTGTGGAGAGAGAAATGAATGATTTTATTTTGTTGGTGAAACTTGTGTTGGTCCATGCGTGGGGTCGGCGTGGTGGGGGTGGGGAAGACCTTCAACCGGCCACAACGGCCCTCCACATCGTATCCCTTTTTTCTTTCACTCTTTTTCGTCCTCTCCCTTCTTCCCACCCCCCCTCCAGCGTCGAACTTCACCGCCTGGCCATGCGCTCCGAGGCCTGCGTGGAAAGGGCGAAGGTGCACTTATTAAACATAATTACAACAAACCCTACACACGTGAAGTGGGCAGTGATTTGCTAGTGTGTGTGCGTGTGGAGATATACTAAGAGGTGAGAAATACTGCACACGCGAAATACAAGAAAAACGAAACAATCTAATTCTTGCTCCGCGTCTTCTTCTCTTTTCCCCAATTCGTCTTCGTTTTCTTCTACTCGTTGTTGTTCTTTTTTCTCGTCCTCGTTTGTTTCTTCTGCATGTGCTTCCCCTCCTTCTTCGTGTGCTTGTCTTCATGCCCTCGCTCGTGTGCTATGTATGTACAAAAACACCGTCCCCCCTTCCCTCCCCCTCTCCCGCTTTCACATAAACACGTGCTCGACTCGCACAAAGCAATTAAAAAGCAGCAGCGCACTTTCCGAGAAGCTTTATTCAGAACGTTCTTCTCTCCTCTCTCCCCCACACTCTCAACTCCATGGAGAAATTTTCACATTCCTCTCCTCCCTCCCTCCCTCCCTCTCTCCCTCCCTTTCCTGTCCGTGCTCTGGGTTTCTTGCATTTCTTGTACTTACACATGTTAACTTGTCTTCTTGTCTTCCTTCCCTCCCTCTCTCCCTCTCCCTCACCAACGTTCCACGAAAATGTGGTCCTCGCATTGCCTTCGGTCGTTGGCCAATCTCTTTCTCGCCACTACACTATACGTATCACCTTCTATATAGCCTCATCCCGTGTGATGGTGATGGTGATGATACTAGAATGCTCGCAATCTTGGTCTCTTTTCGTCATCATGCGCTGCATTGCCTTCCCGTTTCCCTTCTATTATTCGCTTTCTCTCTTATCCCACTCCTTTTTGTATTTGTCACTGTGCACATTCCCTCCCTCCACACCCTCGTCTCTATCCTCCGCTCATCTCCTCCTCAAACATGTCCAATCAACTCACCGGCATGTTCATTCAACCACCCCTCTCTCCCTCCTTCCCTCCAGAACTTGTCCTCCTCTTTCCTAAATCTAAAGCTGATCCGTCATCTTTGCGAACTGCCCTCCCCCCGTTAAGGTCGTCTTGAGGTTCGCCCGATCATGCTCCTTGTGGTCAAAGGCACATGCATGCTGACTGGGGTATCGGTGCACGCCACAAAACACGCCCTCACAGCGGCACTCGATCCCCGTCAACCCCACCTTTTTGCTACATACAAAGCAACGGTTCTTGTTTTTTTTAGCGACTACAGGCGCAGTAACGTGTGTTGCTGCATCGGTTGCTGCGGCTGCTTCCCCTCCTCCGGCAACCATGCCCTCCATGGTGGCAGGAGCAGCGAGGTCCTTGGTCGTCAGGGAAGGCGCAGCAGACAAACCCATCGACGACGACATGCTGCTGCTGCCAGCCTCCATGCCTACCACGGCCTTTGTCTGCGACTGCGAAGGCGTTGCGTCCGGGCCTTGCGGCAAATCCACGGATCCAAGAGATGCAGCAGAGGCGGCTGCACCCAAGGGCGAGGCCGATCCCTCCTCTCCAAGGGCCAAGGCTTGGGTCAGAATCGCGGCCGCCGCGGCACTGCCACTGCTACTGCTGGATGGAGTTGAGCTCTCGATGGACGCCCGGGTGACACCCGCAGTGTCTTTGAAGCATTTGGAACACATGTAGCCTGTCTGCGCGGAACCATAGAACCCGCAGCCCTTCACACAGGGACGGGTGTCGTCAGCGCAAGCTTGGGTGTTGTCGTTGTCGGACATGATGTATATAGTGATATATGGAGTGTAAAAACGACGAGGAAGAAGAGCCGGACACCGCAACCTGCGTGGAGAGGGAAGGTTAGGGGAGGATAACTGAGTGGGTTGTGAATATAGGTTGGTGGGTGTGAATGGGTGACGCCGAAAGGCGCCAACGGCAAGAGATTTAAAAAGCAAGGGCCCCAAAGAAGAACTCGCAGACTTCGCACAAGAATGAGGCCGAGTCCGACCATGTAAGTGTGTTGACGGAAAGACGGATTAAACATAGAATTCAGGGCTGGAGAGCCGGAATACAAGTAGAGCAGCAGCACCAGCCGTTCCAAACCATAAATACAACCAGCTGCATCCACCAAATCCTTGCGTAGAGTTTGGGTAATTAAAGGGATTGTGCGATGGCGTGAGTGCCTGCCTGGACCACATCCATAAATGGCAGGGACATACGCCACAACCTTTGGGTGACTTCAAGAGGGGGATACATCATAGTGTCCCCAGGCAACCTGCGCAGGCCATTGTCAGCACTGCCAGCATCATCGCACACAAGAACAACAACTTCTCATCGAACCGGCGAGGACCAATAGTGGTCTGTGCATGTGCCCGGATGGGTGTGGACATGCAACCACGTCTGAAAAATTTCAAGCTGTGCTGTTACTACTGAGTGCTCTCGCATGCCCTCGGCATCCACAGCAATCACGTCACATCCGAGCCGCTTCTCTATTCCGGTTCTGCACTTGACAAAGTCGAAGGCTGTGTAGTGGTGACGAGGGAACGCCGGGGCAGGCCTAGGCTGATGGCAGGGCTCGGCGTCCTTGTGTCAATTCGTCGTCAGTGCATCCTCTTCTGGAGTGCGTCACGGGCGTTGTGACTTTGGCTTGCTGGAAGTAAGGACCCAGCCTCACCCAGCGGCTTCTGTATGTAGTCCACAATTTGTTTTACAGTGTGCTGCTGATGTGGAGCATGGTGTCTGTGGCGGTTAGTGGTCAAGTTGAGCTGTGTCGAGCGCAAGGAAGAGACTTCCGGTGGCGGAGGATGCTATCAGTCGTTTCGGAAGTTGGATATTGGCCAACCCCATCCGCCTCTTGCAGATATCCCTGCTCACACTCCTACATGGGAATCTCAATACATAGCGAGATAATCTGGGGACCTGAGGGATTGGGTGTAAGGCTTCGAGTGGCGTGGCAAGGTCAATCCCTTTCTCGAATGACTTCGCCGTTTCTCGCCTCCTCCCCTTCACCTCAACATCATACATATACATACATAGCTACACCACAGCCTAATCAAAATCATCATGCAGCGCCTTTGGACTGCTTTGGCACTCTGCAGCATCATGCCTGGGGCGACGGCATTCGTGTTGCCTGTGACCGGGCCGTGCATGCGCGAGGTACGTGTGTGTTGTAAAAAGCGAGGCAGGGGAGGGGTTGACGACGACGAATTGAAACTCGCCCCGCTAACAACTTGACCCTAAAGTACGCAAGCTACTTGATAAGGCGTCATTGATTGCGCGATTATTAATGCATGAAAGCTTGCCCTTAACAGATCACTCCTTTCCAAAGCATTTAGCTTTGGTGATGACACAACCGTAAGTAGCGACACCCGATACCAACCATCGACCATGTCCTCTCCCTCACCTTTTTACAGACAATGACGATGAAGGCCTCTTTGTCTTCTAAGTCCTTGTCTCGGGCGGATATGCTCCAATCGGCGGGCGGCGCCTTGTTTGGCGCGGCTGTCTTGTCAACGGTGGCCCCGCAAGCGTCGAATGCTGAGAGCACACTGGCGTCCAGAAAGGTGTTATACTTCCGGGTAAGTCACGTTTCAATCTAGCTTGTGCCGTGTCTAATCTGGGGAAGGCCTTGCTCTATTTGATGGCCCTGTCTGTCCAAGAGAGTAGGGTGCTGTAAACTTCGCACGTTTGTATTGTTGCTCCCCGGCATGTTTTTAAGCTATGGGTAAGTGGCAAAAGCAGGAACGCCTGCCCCGGTTATCTGCCGGCTGATAATGCTGGATTGTGTGCTTGTGGCCTTGATCTGGGTGTGATTGACAAATGCTCGGTTGTTGCAGACGCAAATGTACATTTTCGTCGCGCTAAGTTATTTATTCCTGTCATCCATACTGAAAAGCCTCCTAACTGACCATCCCCTCCCTCCCTCCCTCCCTCCCCCCTTCCCTTCCTCCCTCTTCCCCTCTCCAACCAGTACGCTCCCCGCATCAAGAATGCCCGCGATTACCTCGCCACTGATTTTAAGTCGGCGTTGGCCAAGAAGGACTGGGCAGCCGTTGCTGCAGCGTATGAGATCCAGAAACAGGCCCCGGACTCAAGCATGCGCTCCAATCCCCAACGATTTACGAACAAGTTCGAGCGGTGAGGAAGGAGGGGGGACAGCTAGTGAAGGAAGAATGGAGCGGGACACTTAATTTTTCGTTGCGATTGATGTCCAGATACCTTTATCCTTCTCGCTGGCAGGAACGCACGCTAACGCCGCACCCATGCGTTCATCATATCCGCCTTTCTTTTTCCTCTCCAATCCATTCACACCCAACAGGGACCTCTACAGCCCCATGAAGATCTTCTCCCAATCCCAAAGCGAAAAGGGCGCTTCGCCCAAGCTTGCGGCCTTGCTGAAAGCCGAGGGTGAGTTGGAAGAAGCCTTGGATCGCTTGCAGCTCGTTGCCAAGGGTGATTTGAAACCCATTAAGAAGGGGGGAGGAGGGCTGTTCGGATTTGGGGGTGCGGAGGCGCCCGCTGATAAGTACACGGGGATGAGCCAGGAGAAGATGGCGAATGCTTTGTATGCAGATGCAAAGACAGCATTCAATGCGTGGGTGGATGTGACGAACAAAGGTATGTTTTGAGATCAGGGAGAGTGGAAGGGTTGCATGGAGTGCGGTGGTTTTTGAATTATTTTTCTCACTTTCTTATCCTTCAACCATGCTTTGATTGCGTAAAGATGGGCACAGAAATCTTTCATGTTCTGCATGTTGCGATTTTGGCATTTTCCATTGTAGTGCGAAACTCGCTCTCACTCCCTCCCCTTTTCTTCGTTCCCATACAGCTATCATCGAGGTGAATAAGTTCGAGCCGCTCCCTTAGAGATCGACTGACCGGGACCGTCGGTCAGAATGTGCGTTTCACAAGTGTATGTTGTTTGTGCGTGTTAAGGATGTTAGTCATTCTCCTTTCTGCAGCAAGTAAATAGGCCTTGACTCGTTTCTTTTGGAGTGTGCCCTCGGGGAGGGCTTTTAGTGGCGCATGCCGAGCAGTTTTTAACCTCACCATGCGGAATTCCCAATACGGAGAAAGGAAATAGAAAACACATGATAATTTAAACCAGCAGCGACATAATTGAATAAAAATAGTTTTCAATTTTCTATACGCAAAGCGTTCACATTTATTTTGGTCGTCTGGCTTTTGCTTTTCCTCCTGTGCGACGAATGACCGCAGTCTCGGAAACGATCGACCACTTCAACCAGACACGCGCTTCGCTGTTGCCGCTGCTCCTCCTGTTGCTTCTGACAGCACTTCACCTGTGAGCTGTCGGTGCATGAGTTAGGACCGCTGCATTTTTCTGTCATGAGATGGACAGGCATCAGTTTTGAGCGACGTGCCTCCACATCCACATTCCTGCCTTCTTGTCAAAAGCCAGGCATGAAGATATACGGCCACCATTACAGCCGATCTCACCTCGTTACCGACACACACATAACGCACCCAGGGATCCTTTCACCCATGCCGCGGCGTCAGATGTTGGCGGTGGCAGCCGCAGCCTCGTGCTTTTGCCTGGCAGCGGCCTTCGTGCAGCAGTCTTCCTTGCCCTCCTTGCACTTGTCGACAGGCCGGGTCGCGGACCACTTCTCCATGCCAGTCCGCTCAAGAGTAGCAGCATTTCCTGTACGCATAACGAAGTTACCGACAATGATAAACTCGAACTTCGATAGCTTGCAGCCCGGGATCACAGCTCCATCGTCTTCCTCCTCTACCTTTGCCCCTCCTGCCTCGGGCGTTGTCTCCGCCAAAGTCTCGACACCCAGCGCCGCCACGCCAAAGAAAAAGGGAAGCTTGCAGACGAGGATCCTCACGGGGATAGTGCTTGGAGCATTGGCGACGTATTGGGTATTTGGTGGAAAGTGGGTCTTTATGTCGGGCTTTCTTGTGCAAGCTATCTTGGCCCAACGCGAGTACTACAGGATGTGTTCCAAGGCCGGGGCGACGCCTGCCCGTCGGATCAGCTTTGTCAGTACCTTGCTTATGTACATCATTGCGTGTCAAATACCCGCATATCACGAGATGGTCTTGCCTTTGGGAGGGACCGCAGTCATGATTTGGTTGCTGATGATGCGGAAGGCCCCGGCAAAAATTACGGAGGTCTCCACAACCATTCTGGGGATGTTTTACATTGGTTATCTCCCGTCGTTTTGGATCCGTTTGCGTGCCTTAGGCGATGTAATGCCCAGCACATTTGCCACAATTTTGACGAAATTTTGGCCGGCGTGGATTCCCTTGCATTTGATTCCTGACCCGCAGATGTGGACGGAAGGAGCGATAGTGATTTGGTGGACATACCTAACAATTATTTGTTCTGATATTGGGGCGTTTGCCACGGGAAAGACGTTTGGGAGGAATAAATTGTCGACCGTGAGTACGGCTGCGGGACAAACATCACCGAATAAGACGGTGGAGGGCGTGCTGGGGGGGTTTGTGAGTGCCACGGCCGTTGCAACGATCATGTCGAGGTTGCTTAATTGGCCTTTATGGTGGCTGAGTGGTCCGGCGTACGGGTTAATGCTGGGGGTTGTGGCGTTGGTAGGAGATTTGACTGCGTCGATGTTCAAGCGGGACGCGGGGATGAAAGATTCGGGTGGGCTATTACCCGGTCACGGGGGCATTTTGGATCGCATCGACTCGTTCATGTTCACGGGTCCTTGTGCGTTTTTGTTTGTGAAGGTAGGCTTACCGGTGGCGAGGAGGATTGCGGTGACCAAGGGGTGGGGTGCCTAGGAGAGTATTTGGGGGGGGGGGGGGGGGGGGAAGGGTGGGGTTTTTTTTTGTACGTTTTAATTTTTTTGGCGTTTTTTTTGGGGGGGGGGGGGGGGGGGGGGA